>Ga0209034_10000042_pt1 | contig 58455 bp, 53 predicted proteins | sample MarorgKNORR_S2LV_2_FD_188219 | JGI IMG/M metagenome (GOLD analysis project Ga0209034, IMG submission 188219) | Marine microbial communities from the Southern Atlantic Ocean, analyzing organic carbon cycling - 250m_A/KNORR_S2/LV (SPAdes) (version 2) | ecosystem: Environmental > Aquatic > Marine... | reverse complement strand
AATATCGTCTCCAATAACAGCTTCAGTTTTTTGTGTAACGTCTGCTTTGATCTCTCTGTTTTCAAAAACTGCTTCGATGATCAAATCACAATCTTTGAGTTCATTAAAATCAGTTGTGGGAATAATATTATCCAAAATTGCAGCCTTCTTTTCTTCAGTCATTTTCTTTAAGGCAACACTCTTTTGAAAATATTTTTCAGAGTATGCCTTGCCCTTCGCTGCTTTTTCTTCTGTTGAATCCAGCAAGTAAACTTTCATTCCAGCCTGAGCGCTGACCAAAGTAATTCCTGCTCCCATCATCCCAGCACCTAACATACCTAGAGTTTTTACTTTGTGTTTTTCAACCCCTTCTGGTCTGGCCCTTAGCTTATCGGCAGATTGTTTATTGATAAAAAGACTTCTAATCATATTCCCAGCAACTGGATCAATAAGTAGGCTAACGAAGTATTTCGCTTCTATTTTTAAACCAGTATCAATCGGTACCTGACAGCCTTCATAAACAGATGAAACAATCGCGATTGGTGAAGGATAATTATGGTTGGTGTTCTTTGCCACCATTGCATTGATCACAGAGAACATCTGGATTGTTGACGTCGAGTTCTGGTCAAACCCTCCTGGTATTTTAAACCCTTTCTTGTCCCATGGTTGAACTGCTTTTCCGCCATCGAGTATCCATTTTTTAGCTTTATCTATGAGTTCATCTGCAGCACAGATTTCATTAACTATACCGAGAGTTAAAGCAACTTTAGGCTTGACGTGCTTACCTTGCGTCATTAACTCTAACGCTGATTGAATTCCTATTAATCTTGGAAGTCTCTGGGTGCCTCCACCGCCAGGTAACAAACCAACTTGAACTTCAGGTAATCCGAGAACAGCGTCATTTCTATCAACTGCAATTCTATAGTGGCATGACAGTGTTATCTCAAGTCCGCCTCCCAAAGCAGTACCGTTTATAGCAGCAACAAAAGGTTTACCAGATGTTTCCATGATTCGATTGAGTTGGTGGCTTTGGATAATTCTTTCAGACATTGCTGAAGCATCGCCAAGACTAATCAATTCTGGCAACATTGATTTCAAGTCAGCGCCAGCCATAAAATCATTTTTTGCTGAAGTGACCACAGCGCCTATCACTTTTTCATCTTTGATGACTTCGTTAACACAATTGCCAAAGTCCTCTGCAAAGTCTGCAGTGATTACATTCATGGGCCGATCAACTACATCGATTTCAATTACAGCAATGCCATCTTGATCAACGTTCATTTTGACGGTTTTACTCATAGGTACTTCCTTTTATATTTATTTCTCTTTTATACTCGTTCTACAATTGTTGAAGTCCCCATACCGCCGCCTATACAAAGATTCACTAGGCCTGTATTAAGATCTCTTCTTTCCATTTCATCAATCAGTGTCCCTAAAACCATTCCTCCGGTTGCTCCAAGTGGATGACCCATAGCAATAGCTCCGCCATTAACATTAATCTGTTCATGAGCAATATCCATTTGTTGCATGTAGTGAAGAACAACTACGGCGAATGCTTCATTGAGTTCAAATAAATCAATATCATCTTTGTTCATTCCACATCGTTTTAGTACTTTCTCTGCAGATGGAGCTGGCCCAGTAAGCATAATCGTAGGTTCACTTCCCGTTGAAGCAAAACCGACTATGCGTGCTCTGGGGGTAAGTCCTAATTCTTCACCAATCTCTTTAGTGCCCACTAGTACTGCACTGGCGCCATCCACAATAACACTGGAATTACCAGCATGATGTACATGTTCTATTTTTTCCACCTCAGGATATTGCTGAATTGCTACCGAATCAAAACCTAACTGACCTATTTGAATAAATGAGGGCTTAAGCTTCGCTAAATCCTCAATTGAAGTTCCGGTTCTAATGCACTCGTCATGATCAAGCACTACCCCTCCTAGGTTATCTTTAATCGGAACAATCGAATTATCAAAATAACCTTCATCTCTTGCATGTGAAGCTCTTTTTTGACTTTCAACGGCATAGGCGTCAACTTCTTCTCTGCTGAATCCATACTTAGAAGCTATTAGGTCAGCACTGATGCCTTGTGGAACAAAGTAACTGCCATAAGCAACTTGAGGGTCAACAGCTAAAGCGCCACCCACTGAATTCATGGGAACTCTAGACATTGATTCTAAGCCTCCACCGATGCAAAGATCGGACATGCCTGACATCACTTGTGCGGCTCCAGAATTTACCGCTTCCAAACCAGAAGCACAGAAACGATTTAATTGCTTACCAGCCGCTTCTTCTGCATAGCCTGCATTAATCGCTGCTACACGGGCTGGATTAGAAGCTTGCTCTCCTTGGTTATGCACCACTCCCATAATCACATCATCAACACGACTTGTGTCAAGTTTGTTCCTATCTCTCAATGATTCAAGCACTTGGGTCAATAATTCAATTGGTGTCACCTGATGAAGTGATCCATCTGATTTACCTTTACCTCTTGGGCTTCTTACATGGTCAAAAATATATGCGTCTGTCATAATTCACCTACTATATTCATTTGGTAATTTATTATGTTAATAATTACCATTTATTGATTCTAAGTCTAACAATAATACTAAAACAAAACATAAGAATCCGATATATTTCTATGTTGTTTTTCGGTTACAATTCATGTTCTAGATTTCACTGAAAAAACTAAAGAGGATAGAGATGGATATAGAAAACAAAACAATAATCATTACTGGGGCCGCAAGGGGGCTTGGTGCATCTATGGCTAAACGTCTTGCTGCACATAAATGTAAACTAGGATTAATAGACCTTGATAAAGAATCGATTACTGATACAGCCGCCGCTTGTGAAGCAGCTGGTGCGGAAGTCAGATGCGTTGCAGCTGATGTCACCAAAGAAGATGATGTTGCTAGTTCCTATGCAGAAGTAGTGTCTGAGCTTGGGCCGCTGTCCGGTTCAATAAATAATGCAGGTATCACAAGAGACGGTCTCTTGGTTAAATTTAAAGATGGAGAATTTATAAAACGAATGTCATTGGAAGATTGGCAGGCAGTTATAGATCTTAATTTAACGGGTGTCTTTTTATGTGGCAGGGAAGCTGCTCAGCATATGATTGAAGGTGGGTCAGGCGGTGTGATTATCAACATTTCAAGCGTGGCTAGACACGGAAACTTTGGTCAAACCAATTACTCCGCTACAAAAGCCGGGGTTCAATCTATGGCGGTTGTTTGGGCTAAAGAACTCTCTAAACACGGAATCCGAGTGAACTCTATAGCTCCTGGCTTTATTAATACTGAAATGGTCGCTGGTATGCCTGATCATGTCAAAGAAGGGCTCACTAAAATGGTTCCAATTGGTCGTATAGGTGAACCTGATGAAGTTGCCAAAGCAGCTGAATTTATTTTCATGAATGATTATTTTTCTGGTCGATGCATTGATCTTGATGGAGCACAAAGGCTATAGGTAAAAATGCCTGTCACTATTTTGCATAACCCAAGATGCAGTAAATCTAGACAAAGCCTAGAACTGCTCACAAATAATGGGGTTGATGCTCAGGTTATACTTTATCTTCAAGACCCTCCGACCTCATCTGAAATAAAAAATATTTTGAAAAAACTTAACTTGAGTCCGTCAGAGATTCTAAGAAGAGGAGAAACTCGTTTCAAAGAATTAGCTATCTCTCTTGAAGATATTGATGATGATCAACTGATAACATTAATGGTAGAGAACCCCATTCTTATTGAACGACCCATTATTTTTAATGAAACAAAAGCAGTGATTGGAAGACCTCCTGAAAATACACTTGATATCATATGATGGACGAAGACATACACTCAATTAATCATCAGAGAAGGCATGTTCTGAAGTCTGGTTTATCTTTAGGAGTTGGAAGTTTAATCAGCCCAAACATTGGTTTTACTAAAACTGAGCCTCTTCATTTTCTAGATGCTACAGAACAGGCAAAACTGATTAGAACTGGACATGTATCTGTGCTGGAAATGGTCACGTCTGCAATCGAAAGAATTGAATTACTAAATCCCAATCTAAATGCAGTCGTTACAAAGTCTTTTGAGCAAGCTATTGATATTGCTAAATCAAATCCGATAAGTGGTCCTTTTTCTGGAGTCCCCTATTTAGTTAAAGACCTGCTTGATCAAAAAGGTGTAAGAACAACAGCAGGCTCAAGAATGTTTGCTAATAGAATTGCTAATAAGAATTCATCCAACGTACAGGCTGCCTTTGATATGGGGCTCATCTCATTGGGAAAAACAAATACGCCTGAATTCGGCTTAACAGGCACCACTGAATCACTTCTTTTAGGTGCTGCAAAAAACCCTTGGAATTTACTTCACAATACTGGCGGTTCGAGCGGAGGATCAGCTGCTGCAGTAGCCTCAGGTATGGTTGCCATCGCTTCAGCAAGTGACGGTGGTGGATCCATTCGAGTTCCTGCATCATGTTGTGGCATCGTCGGACTCAAGCCTTCTATTCACAGAACAATAGATGATGTTCAGCCAAATAGGCCTATAGATTTGAGTGTCCGATTTGTGCACACACGAAGTGTTAGGGATAGTGCAACAGCCCTTTATCATATGCAAAAAATTGATCGATCAGGAAAATTACCAAAGATCCCAATGCAAATTACGCCAAACCGAAAAAGATTAAGAATAGCCCTACTTACCTCAAATATGCTTGGGAAAGAGGCCAATTCTGATGTAAGAAATTCAATTGAGGATACTGCTGCCCTTTGCGAAAAACTGGGGCATCAAATAGAAATTATCGAACCATTCATTGATGGTGAGCGATTTATTGATTCATTCATCACCATGTGGGCACATGGAGCTAGATCTGTGATTAGGTTAGCAGAAGAGAATTTTGGTAGAACAGAAGCTGTTCTTAATCAATTACTAGAGCCATGGACTTTAGGGCTGGGTAAGTGGTTTGACCGCCTTCCTGAAGGGCAAGTTGAAAAGGCTGTAGGAAGATTAAAAGAGGATACCTTAAAGACCAAAGAGATATTTAATACCTATGACATGATACTCTCACCAGTTGTCCAAACAACTGCACCCAAAAATGGTCTGATGGCACCAGATATTCCATATGATGAGCTATTGGAGCGTTCAATTAATTTCATCACATTTACACCTTTGGCAAATGTTACTGGGGACCCAGCAATGTCACTTCCTCTTGGCTTGTCCCCTAATGGACTGCCTATTGGTAGTCATTTTCATTCAAGCATTGGCACAGAACAACAATTACTTGAGCTTGCATTGCAACTTGAAGAAGCTAGTCCTTGGAAAGACAGGTGGCCTAGCTAGAGATTGCTTTTTGAAACGCTGCCCGTGATTCTAAACGTCTGTAATAGTCACAAACATTTTTGGTGCCGTCAGCGTCATTGAGTAATTTTAAGTTACTTGCAAGTCGAAGAGTATAGCCATTGATTATGTCGGCTGCTGTGAAGTGGTTGCCTACTAAAAAATCTTGCTGGCTGAGTATAGGATCCATAGTTTTTATCAGCTTTTCGAAAGACTGAATTGCTGAATCCACTGAATACTGATGTTGATGTTCCTCTGCTCGAAACATGGTATTTTTAAGAATATCCACAATTGGCAGAATAAGTGTCGATTCACCAAAATTAAGCCAGTGTAAATAATATGCATAATCTTCTGAATGGGTTTCTGGGTGTAAGCGACCTTCACCATATTTCATAAGTATATATTGAACAATTGCAACTGATTCACTGAGTAAAAGATCCGCATCTTTGATTGCAGGCAATTTTGCAAAAGGGCTTGCTTCTATGAAATCAGGATTGGGCTTATTCCTTTCTAAATGCACCAATTCATAATTTAATTCCAACTCTTCAAACAACCAAATAATTCTGACTGATCTACTGCCTTTAGCGTGAAAGAGTTTAATCATAGGTTCTTTTTACTCATCAGGTGCAATCTCTACTCTAATCCCATCCATATCTTCAGTAAACTCAACTTGGCAAGTCAAGCGTGATTGATCTTCTCTAAAAGATTCTAAATCTTCTAGAAGTTCCAATTCATCATCTTGACGCTCAGGTAAAGAAGAAGCCCAAGGCTCTTCAATATAGCAATGACATGTTGCACATGAACACATGCCGCCACAAAGAGCTAAAACCCCATCATCTAAATCTCTTAAGCTTTCCATTAGAGACAAGCCTAGCTGACCTTCAACGGTGTGCTCCTCTCCCTCGCTATCAATAACATGAATAATTGTCATAAGTCATTACCTCAAAAAACAGTGACGATTTAAACATAGTTTGTGTCAGATTTCTAGGTTGAAAAATTAGTGCAAACTCTAGAGTTCCTAGTTTTGCCTAAATGGAATTTCTATAGAGACAATTGCACCTTGTTGTGGATGATTATTAATCTCCAAAAAACCAGCATGTGCTAAGACAATTTGTTGACTTAAATACAAGCCTAAACCAAACCCACCACTCTCTCTGCTTCTTGACTGTGAGGTTCTAAAAAAAGGTTCTGTGACTTTCTCCAAGTCGTCCTTATTAAAACCAGGGCCAAAATCCCTAATTGTTAATCGAATTGATTCTGAATTAATTTCTTCAAGTGTGAGTTCAATAAGTGCCCTATTAGATGGGGTAAAGCGAGAAGCATTTTCTAATACATTCTTAAGCATGACTTCAAAGAGCACTTCATCGGCTTCTATCTCTAAGTCATTAATATCCGATGAAATTGAGGTTTGGATATTCTCAAGATAAGGGGCTTTAGATATGAGTGCCTTTATCTTGCTCTCTATATGAAACGTTTTTAGATCTAATTTTTTGTGCCCATAATTAATTGCTTCACTGTCCAACAAATTAGAGATGATGGTTTCCATTGCATTAATTTCATTCAATAATTCCTCTTTATGCTGACTTTGTTCTAGCATTTCTATTTGTAATCTGGCTCTTGTTATAGGCGATCTTAGTTCATGACTAACGCCTAAATTAAGACGTTGTTTGGCTTCTAACATGTCCTCTACGTTTCCCGCCAAAAGATTAATTTCTTTTGCCAATATTCCTAACTCATCTTTTTGCTTAATAGTAATACGATGCTGTAGCTCGCCTGATCCTATTCTAGTTGTCCCGTCTTGTATGATTTGGATAGGGCTAATCATTTTTCGTACCACTAAGAATGCTATCAGCAGAATTAATGAACTAATCGCCAAAAAGATTTCAAATAAAAATGTTGTGCTAACCGCTTGGTTCATTTTAGGATTTACCAAAACTACGATGTAATCACCATAAGGAACCTTAAGAAAAGATCGATTCATATAACGTGCAAATTCACCGCCTTTAATATAAGTGTCTTGACCGGTCTCTATGTCCGTTTTAATTTGCATCAAATCCCAATTTCTGCTTTCAAAACTGAGAACGTCCAAATTCGGAAATTCTTGGTGAGATGACCAGTCAATATCACTCCCAATGATCTTCATATCAAAAGGCATGGATGAAACCAGCTGCTCGGCTCTTGCTTGGGTTGGAGGGTATTGGAGATCTTCAAAAACATTTTCTAAATAACTGCTTTGATAATAATCCAGTGTTTCTCTTACCTCATCATTTAAGATTATCTGTCGAACTCCAATTGTTAAAAGAAACAAGTAAGCAAATGCTGTGAGCATAAAGACAGCAGTCAATTTTAAAGACAAGGATTGAAAAATATTATTCATCTTCATGTTTTGTTAGCACCTAGAAACATATAACCCTTACCCCATATGGTTTTAATAAGCTCAGGTGATTTAGAATTTGATTCAATTTTCTGTCTGAGCCTAGAGATCAAAATATCGATTGAACGAGAAAATAAATGAGCTTCGATGCCTTTAATCTCTAAAATAATGTCATCTCTAGTAAAAACCACTCCAGGATTATTAATAAATAATGATAATAAATCGTATTCTTTAGTTGTTAAGTCTAAGGCCTTTCCTTTCATTTTTATTTCCAGATGTAAATCATCTATCTCAAAAATAGAATCCTCCAAGTTTCTTTTATCAGGCACTCTTCTAATCAAACTGGTGATTCTAGCAACTAACTCTCTGGGTTCGAAGGGTTTAGCTATATAATCATCAGCTCCCAGTTCTAGTCCTTTTATTTTATCGTTTGGCTCACCTCGTGCACTAAGCATAATAATAGGAACTGAGTGCTTTTTACGAATTAAACGACAAACATCAAAACCATTTATACCAGGCATCATGACATCAAGGATGATGACTTCAGGCTTCTGATCTTTGATGGCATCCATTGCTTGCAGAGAGTCGGAAATAGAGGTGAGTGTAATTGTGAACTTACTTAAATAATTTTCCAGAAGTTTTGCTAACTTTAGATCATCATCAATAAGTAGAGCCTTGATCATCTTGATCTTATTTCCAGCGACCCTTGGTTTCTTTGATTTGATCAACCCCAATCCTCATGTCTAACATTCTATTAGCTTCTTCTTCCCCAAAAACCTGGATTGGAAGAACATTCATTGGGTCATTTCGGTAACCCAATTCTCTGAGACTAAAATCATAGATTTGTTGTTGGTTACGCTCAGCTTCAGGAACAACTTCAGCTTCGTCCAACCATGAAAACCAACGGCCTATAAAACGTTCAAGATAATCTTCACAATAATCTATATTGTCATCCGTTAGTTCAGTATGAGAACTAACACAAACTGGAGACATTAGAGATCTAAGATAAGTGCCATGACTAACAAATCGAGTCCAATTAGGGTTTGCCCTGAACTCCAAAAAATCTTGATTCACTGGCTCATAGTATTGATGCAAATAATCCGGGTTAGTTCTTAAATCCATTCTTGGTGTGTACTCAGCATAAAAGTAAAGACGGGGAATGGTTCCAAATATAACTGTCAAATGAGGCACTCGTGTTTCTTGTCCTAAAAAAACAGTGGCATTGATATCTAAGATACTTCGTTGTCGATTACCTAACCAGGAGTGCACTAACCAATCAACTTCTTTGCCGGTATAAGAATTAAATGACCCTTCCAATTGACCGTGATCTGGGTGTTCATTGGAAGTAAAATAATCTCTGCCTTCACAAGAGGGGTGCTTGTCTACATCAAAACGATCTCTAACTCGTTCAATAATTCCCGTCTGTATCCCCCAGCATCGTTCCCAAGCTTTACTGACATCAACATTCGGGTTTTCTGAGAGAAACTCCATGATGGTTTTAGTTTCTTTATTTGAACTCAAGATCATCTCCTGTTATCTAATATTGACCTACAGTATTCCATCAAGAAAGTGATAGATCCAGTTAATCGCAATCTATATAATCAATTTCAAATTAAAAAATGAACTGGGGACAGAACTATGCCAATGCTAGAGATCAATAATCACAGTATGTATTATGAAATCCATGGTGAAGGGCCGCCTGCAGTTTGTATGGGAGGCTGGGGAACCTTCTGTCATGATAATGATAAATTATTAGCTAGAGGGCTTACTGATGAATACCAGGTTCTAGTTTTTGATTATCGGGGTATCTGTGAATCTGAAGATGACCCAAATGTAGAGCCTTCCATGAAAATGCATGCCGATGATTTGATTGGTCTTTTAGATCACCTGCAATGGAATAATGTGCATTTAATCGGGCTAGTCGGAATGGGGTGTTGTGTCGCACAAGAAGTTGCTATCAATCGTCCTGATCTTGTTCGCAGCATGATCAATATGGGTGCTTGGGCATACTGTGATACTTATCTATATGATCAACTCAAATTATTTAGGGATGTGCATAGAGACTCTGGCTTTTTAACTTTTCAGGAAAAGGTTTCAATCTATTCATTCCTTCCAGAATATTACAATGAAAACAAAGATAAATTATTAGGGCCCAATGCAGGGTGGAAGGAATTAAGAGATAACTATAAAACCCATGCAAGACTTGTTGAAGCGTGCCTGAATCATGATGTCAGAGACCAATTAGGCAGTATAGAAGCTCCAACACTGATTATTCATGCCGGTAAAGATTTAGTTACTGGTCCTAGGACGACTCTACCATTAGAAGAAGGTATCCCAAATGCAGAAGGTGTTTTAATGGAAGATGTGGCCCATGTGGTTGCAGGTAAAGATCAAAAAATTGCTTTTTGTGAAATACTCTTCAACTTTTTACAAAAACATTAGTCATCTTTAGGTTGTATTAAATTTCTAATCTATTCATAATGTTGCCGCATAGAGTTTAAGGGGAGTTAAAATCGATATGTCAGTTGATGGTTCAAAAATTAAGATTCAAAATGGCAAGCTAGATGTCCCCAATGATCCCATTATTCCTTACATTGAAGGCGACGGTATTGGTCCTGATATTTGGAAATCAGCAGTCCGAGTGATAGATGCAGCTGTTGAGAAAGCATACAAAGGTGAAAAGAAAATAAACTGGTTAGAAGTCTATGCCGGTGAAAAGGCCTTTAAACAATTTAATAATTGGCTACCAGATGAAACCATTGAACAGTGCAAGAAGTACTTAGTTTCAATTAAAGGGCCTTTAACAACACCAATTGGTGGGGGCATGAGATCTCTCAATGTAGCTTTAAGACAATTAATGGATTTGTACGTCTGTCTTAGACCAGTGAGGTGGTTTGAAGGAGTTCCCTCCCCTGTAAAGACCCCTGAAAAAATTGATATGGTGATCTTCAGGGAAAACACTGAGGATATCTACGCCGGCATTGAATTTGAACAAGGCACTGAAGCAAATAAGAGTTTTCTCTCACTTTTTGAGACATCCTTCCCTGATGAGTTTTCAAAAATAAGGTTTCCTGAAACATCAGGTATTGGTATCAAGCCGATTTCCATTGAAGGTTCTGAACGTTTGCTTAGGTCAGCGTTTGAATACGCCATAGCAAATAATCGTAAAAGTGTTACTTTTGTTCATAAAGGTAACATTATGAAGTTTACCGAAGGTGCATTTAGAAATTGGGGCTATGCTCTAGCAGAAAGAGAATACGGAGAACATGTTTACACTTGGGATCAGTGGGAAAGAACAAAATCAGAACAAGGTGAAGAAACTGCTAATGCTGAACAACAAAAAGCCTTAGAGAACGGTGCCATCTTAGTTAAAGATGCGATAGCTGATATCACTCTTCAACAAGTTCTTACTAGGCCTTCTGAGTTTGATGTGATCGCCACAATGAATTTGAATGGTGATTATTTATCCGATGCTCTGGCTGCACAAGTCGGAGGCATAGGGATTGCGCCAGGAGGTAATATCAATTATCTAACAGGTCATGCTGTGTTTGAAGCCACTCATGGAACAGCACCTAAATACAGTGGTCAAGATAAAGTAAATCCTGGGTCTGTGATTCTCTCAGGCGAGATGATGTTACGTTATCTCGGCTGGAATGAAGCAGCTGATTTGATAATTAAAGCAATGGATACGACCATAAAAAATCAAACTGTCACCTATGACTTTGCACGATTAATGGATAATGTAAGCCCAATCAAATGCAGTGAGTTTGGTGATCAACTCATAAAAAATATGAACTGATCTGTAATCTTCACCGAATACCTAATCAATCAAATACAAGAGACCGCTTATGAAGATCATCACAACTATGTTAATCGCCCTTATTGTGTCACAAACCAATTCTGTTTTAGCTGCATCTTGTGAGCAGACTATCGAAGGCAATGACATGCTTCAATTTAATCTCAAAGAGATTGTTATGAGTTCAACTTGCTCAGAAGTAACTATTAACTTAAAACACACAGGCCAATTGGACGGCAATATCATGGGACACAATTGGGTTTTATCAAAAACAGAAGACTTTATGCCTCTCGCACTAGCTGGAGGCCAGGCTGGCCCTTCAGAAAATTATGTTCCATCGAATGACTCAAGAGTTATAGCATCTACAGTCATTATTGGTGGTGGTGAAGCAACATCAGTCACTTTCTCATTGGCTTCTTTGGGTGTTGGAGAGGACTATACTTTTTTCTGCTCCTTTCCAGGGCACTATGCCATCATGAAAGGTGTTTTTAGAATTATAAACTGATTTTTAAGGCTCCTTTAGCCAATGCTAAAGGTCCTGTTCTAGCAATTGCTACTAGAGTGCTTATGCCCTCTAGAGCTTCTAATAATTCATCATTTTTTAATGTGTCTGCCATAACTTCTACAATTAAAAGATCATCCTGATCATTAACAATTGTTGCTGAAAAATCATAAAAAATAGTTTTAATGGCCTCTTCTTTATCAGCATCAACATTAATTTTTATCATCATTAATTCACGTTCTATATGATCATGTTTACTGATGTCGAGAACATCTATCACATCAATAAGTTTATAGAGCTGCTTCGTTATCTGTCCGATGACTTCATCAGACCCTTCCGTCACTAAAGTCAATCTTGAAATCATTGGATCTTGTGTTGGAGCAACGCTTAATGAATCGATATTGTAGCCTCGAGTAGAGAACATAGAAGCAACTCGAGATAATGCTCCCGATTCGTTTTGCAGTAATATTGCAATCGTATGTTTCATCAGTCTGTCCCACTCATTTAATAATACAGACAAAGGATTGTACAGGGTTCCTAGGACAAATGAAGATACTAATCGCTATTACTTTTCAACTTGGTTTATAGTAAGGTGTCTTCCTCAACCTTTTGTGAGGTTGAATTAACGCTAGGAATGTTGAGTTAAGATGACAGAAAAACAAATACTAACAGGCTCAGATATCATCGTTAAAGTCCTTGCAGAACAGGGAGTTGAGACGATTTTTGGATATAGTGGTGGTGCTATATTGCCAACCTATGATGCTGTGTTTCAATACAACGAAATACATAAGAATAATCCGATGCCCCTGATTGTTCCTGCCAATGAGCAAGGAGCTGGCTTTATGGCATCGGGTTATGCAAGAGCAACGGGTAAACCTGGTATTGTCTTAGTAACTTCAGGTCCTGGAGCGACAAATACTGTTACCCCAGTAAGAGATGCGATGGCTGACTCAATACCGATGATTGTGATATGTGGGCAAGTTAATAGATCATCAATTGGAAGTGATGCTTTCCAAGAAGCCCCTATTACAAGTGTTATGGGATCTGTAGCAAAACATGTGTTCTTGGTTACCAAAGAAGAAAAGTTAGCTGCCACACTAAGAGCTGCATTCGAAATTGCTACTTCTGGAAGACCCGGCCCTGTTGTGGTCGATGTTCCAAAAGACGTGCAAACAGCCAGTATAGAGTTTGATGCTAATTCAAAACTTAATATTAACGCATACAGAGAACGTGTAAAGGTTATCGAGAATAATCGGCTCAGCGATCAACAATGTGAAAGTTTTTATAATTATCTAAAAGCATCCAATAAACCTTTGATTTACTCAGGTGGTGGAACAATTGCCGCTGATGCGTCAAAAGAATTGAGAAAATTCTCTGATCGCTTTCAAATACCAGTAACTACAACACTTATGGGGATAGGAGCAGTTGATACACAATCTCAATTATCTCTCGAGATGCTGGGCATGCATGGTACTGCCTTTGCTAATTATGCGGTTGAAGACTGTGATTTTATTATCGCCTTAGGTTCTAGATTTGATGATAGGGTTGCTGCCGTGCCTAAACAATTTGCACCTCAAGCTAAAGCTGTGGCCCATTTTGATATTGATGCATCTGAAATTAATAAAGTAAAACAAACCAATTGGTCTCATGTAGGACTACTAAAAACTGCTCTCAGTGACCTCATTGCTTACGCTGATAAAAATAATATTCATAATGTGTTTTCTGACTGGATAAATGAGATTCAAGAATTAAAGTCTACATATCCACTGGATTACGACAGAACCTCGGATTTAATACAACCTCAAATGGTTCTGGATGAAATTAATCAAATAACCAAAGGTGAGGCCATCGTCACAACAGGTGTTGGGCAACATCAAATGTGGTCTGCTCAATATTTTGATTTTAAGGAGCCCAGACAATGGCTAACATCTGGAAGTATGGGAACCATGGGTTTTGGCTTGCCTGCAGCCATTGGTGCTCAATTTGCTCATCCTGACAAACTCGTTATTGATGTGGATGGAGACGGTAGCATCAGAATGAATTTGGGTGACATGGAAACTGTCACTACTTATGATTTACCGATTAAGATCCTTTTGCTTAATAATGCGGGTGATGGAATGGTGAAGCAATGGCAAAAACTCTATTATGGCGGTCGATTATCAGCTAGTGACAAGACACTTTATAAAAAGGATTTTGTCTTATCAGCTCAGTCAGATGGCTTTGAATACGCTGAACGTTTAACCGATAAAACCCAGCTTCAAAAGACCATAAAAGAATTTATTGGGTGTAAAAAGGCCGCCTTTCTTGAAGTCATTATTGATCCAGATGCGATGGTCTTTCCAATGGTTGGTCCTGGAATGTCTTACAATCAAATGATCACTGGGGAGCATATCAAAAGCCGGAATGAGGATCCTGAAGTGGAGCCTATTGATCCTAAAGCAATGTTCTAAAAGACCTACCTTTCTCCCATTGCATGAATATCATGGGGTTCTCCAGTTTGAGTATAGAGAACTTTTTTTCTAAAAAATCTTAACATTCCCATTTCACCCATTCGTGAGGCGCCAATGCCTGAGTATTTAAACCAATTTTTCTCACCATCAAAAACATAGGTGGTTGCACCACAATCTTGAATAGTGACAGCACCCGCGTCAATTTGTTGAGCGATCTCATTGGCCTCTTCAGTGCTCCCAGCCAGTACTGCTGCTGATAAGCCATATCGAGTATCGTTGGCCAAATGAATTGCTTCACTAATATCACTGTAGCTCATCACAGGAATAATAGGTCCAAACGTCTCATCAGTCATAACCTTCATAGAATGATCCACATCTCTTATCACTGTAGGTCTAATCCATTTTCCACCTCCATGATTCTCAATAGAACCTCCTGTCAGCACACTCGCCCCTTTATCGATAGCATCACTTATATGAGACTCGATGATCGCTGCCTGTTGGTCAAAAATTAATGGTCCTATATGGCCTTCCCTAATATTCGGATAATTAAGTTGTACTTCATCAGCTAATCGAGTTAATTCTTTGGTTAACTCTTCAGCAATGGATTCATGGGCATAAACTCGTTCTATCGATTGACAAGCTTGACCAGTTGCTTGAACTGATGCTCTTAGAATAATTTTCGCACTCTCTTTAGGTTCTGCATTTTCCGTAACAATCACAGGGTCTTTACCACCGAGTTCTGCATAAACAGGTATAAAATTTTTGGCGCCACTTTCATAGACTAATTTTCCTGTCTTTACACTACCGGTAAAGCACACGGCGTCAACATTATTAATTAAATCCTGTCCTGTTTGGCCATCGCCTTCGATGTAGCGACACACTGCGTGTAATTCTGGGACCTGCTCCAGAGTCTCTTGGAGAGGTTTAATGAACCTTGGAGTAATTTCGCTTGGCTTAGTAATGGCTGCTGATCCTGCCATTAAAGCAGGCAGTAGGTCAATTAAGGAAATTAAAAAAGGGAAATTCCAAGGGCCAACAATACCAACCACCTCAAAAGGTTTGTATTGATGACTATAAATGACACTTGGATGTGAGGATTGGATCGGTTCTTGTTCAGCAAAAACCTGGCGTCCTATCATATGCCACCCTTCGATCGACTTTGCTAAATTCTCTATTTCTGCAGTGGCTATAAAATAACGACCTGTATCAGTAACTAGGGCCTCTAACAAATCACTACTTTTTGAAACAATTCTAGCCCATTCTCTAAGAATATCTGCTCGCTCATCCACAGTTAGAGCAGCCCATTTTGGTTGATTAGCACGTAATTCGTTTGCAGTGTTTTCAATTTCAGATGTAGGGGTCACTTCAAATGAATAATCAAGCTCTCCTGTTCTTGGATTTCTAGCGTCTATAGTTCGATTTTCTGCAGTTCCAATATTCACAATGCCCACTCCTCAGCAAATTAGATGGTTAAGACTACGTTTAAAAATAATAGACATCAATATTTATTTTATCAATTCATGAAAGGCATCTGAATCAATATTACCGCCGCTTAATAAGATCAGAATATTTGCATTCTTTATAGGAAAGTTATGATTCAAAGCAAAGGCTAAAGCTGCTGCACCTCCAGGCTCAACAACAAGTTTAAATTCTTCGAAAGCAAAACGCATGGCTTGTTTAATTTGCTGGTCATTGACTGTTTCCACTGAAGTTAAAAGGTCTTGATTAATGGGAAATGTTAGTTTCCCTGGTGTACGAGCCATTAGAGCATCACAGTGAGTTGATTGATTTATGTCAATCGATGTTCTTTTACCATTCTTGATTGATAATTGTGTGTCATTAAATAATTCCGGCTCGACACCAATAATTTTGCTCTGATCAAAATAATGCTTAATGGCTATACTGCAGCCTGCTATTAAGCCTCCTCCACCTACAGGGCAGATAAAATAGTTAATCTTTTCTTCTATAAGAGCCATCTGATGTATGGCCTCTAGGGCAGCTGTGCCTTGGCCTGATATAACATCAAAGTGATCATAGGCTGGGATCAGAAATGCAGCAGTGTCCGAAGCAATTTCTTTAGCTATAGCCTGTCTCGACTCTTTATATCGATCATAAAAGATAACTTTTGCTCCCAAAGATTTGGTCTTTTCTATTTTCATCATCGGGGTGTCCTCAGGCATAACAATTGTTGCATTGACTCCCATTAGTGATGCTGCATAAGCCACTCCTTGAGCGTGATTTCCCGAAGAGAAGGCAACCACATCTTTCTTTTTGTTCTCTTGAAAGTACTGATGCATAGCAAAATATGCTCCCCTCGTTTTGAAAGAACCGTTTATTTGATTGCACTCAGCTTTCAGGAACAGGTTGACGCCCAATGCTTGATTTACTTCTTCTGAGAAAAGAACGGGAGTCTCTTTGACGACCCCTGCCAAAACTTCATTAGCGTTCAGAATTTTATTAATGTTAATCAATCTAATATTTACTTTTTATATCTGTCATTTAATATTAAGTTTCATTCAATTAATAGGTGGAATCAAATGGAAACTTACATTGTGACGATCTACGCTAAAGAAGACCATGCTGATCAAGTAGAAGAGTACTACAAAGAACTACAACCGCTTTATGAAGAAGCTACTGGATTTGTTGGTAGAAAAATTTATCGAGCAAAAACTGGTGCAATGGTAAACGCAGTCCGTGAAACCTATTCAAAAGAAGAGTTGGCTAATACTCCAGAAGAAGATCATGATCACGGAGAACACTTTGTTATGATCGAAGAATGGGAGTCTGTCCAAGACCGTATTAATTTTGGTCGTGGGCTTAGCAAGGAACATCATATGAAGGTAATACCTTATCTTCTGCCTAACCACTCACATGAGTTTTATAAGGGCGTCTAAGTTAATATATTGTCTATTTTCTTAGCACAAATAAAATCATTCTCAGAGAGCCCTCCGATAGCATGAGTAGTATATACAACCTTGCAAGAACCATATTTGACTGTTAAATCAGGGTGATGATCCTCAGATTCAGCTATCCAGGCCACCGCGTTTACAAAGGAAATAGTTTTGTTATAGCCAGAGAATTTAAATTCTTTAGATATTTCTTTAGCGTCATTTGAAATTTCCCATGCTGGATCAATGGCTTCAGAGATTTGCTTGGCAGCAGCCATATCAAGTGGTTCTACCCCTCCCTCACAGGGCACACAATGTTTTTTTTCTAGTTCTTCAGTCATATATCTTAAATAATTAATTAGATTCTACTACAAAAGCTCCATAATTTTCATTTGCAACCACTCTAAGCATATTAAAAAATCCATCTGGGTTACCAACGTAGTTACCGTGTCGGAAAGCTTTACCATGAACCCTAATCATTGGCTCACCTTTCGCATCGAGCTTATTATATTTAGAGACAATTGCACGAATACATTCTGCTGAATCAGACCTACCACAATATTGTGGTCTTGCATCTTGGAGTAAGTCATCACCAAGAATCCATATAGCGATTTTATTACTTTTAGCAAACTCTGTTACTGCAAGATTAATCCCATCCACTGGGTTTGAATCACAAGGAGGCACCCAATTGTTTAGAGCCTGAATAATATTACTCCTCGTCTTATCAGTATCTACAATCCATTGATTTGCAAAAGTTGGAAATAAATAATCTCCATTACAACTTATCACTTGAAGTCCTTTTAGCTGATCCTTTGGGAATGCGTCTAATATCTGAACCATACTTAGTTTTAAGTCACCCCAAACATTATTTACCATACTACCCGAGTTATCGATTACAAAAATTATATACTCACTATCAATAGGAATACCTACTGCTCTTGAATTAGAAGCATCGATTTCAGTTTGCAATCTCACTTGAATGTCAGTTAGTTGCTGTTTTAATAGGAATAAAGAGTCTCTATCCGTTAGTTGTTCATCTGACATGGATTTAGTGCTATTGAATTCTCCTTGGATAATAGATAAATCACCTTGAAGCTTATTATTTTTGTCATTATTCTCTGAAATTTGCTCTGTTATTTCAGTTAATCTTCTATTCATTGTTACTGAGTCGCCTCTAATAACTTCCAATTCTTGGGCTAATTTTGTTACTAACGATTGCAATTCTTCTTTGCTCTTTTCAATAGTAATTGGTTCATATATTTTTGTGATGACAAGAAGCAATATCACTGCACCAAAACCACAACACACCACATCAAGAAAAGATAAGTTGAAGGTTTCCATATTTCTTTTTTGTTTTCTCATAGCGGCCAATCCCTAGCAGGAGTCACATAACAGCCATTGGAGGCTTGTGCTAATTGGATATATTTTGATGCTGCATAGGGATCTCCATCTAAAGGTAATAAAAAGATATTCGTTGGGATTGATGGTGAAAACTCCCTTTTATATGCGTCATCAAAATACTTTTTTCTTGTGTCTTGATTCACTTCTGTTGGCTCACTCAATATTCTTCTGCCCTGAGTAGGCAGACCATCAGTGAATAAAACAACTAGATCAGGCTTTGGATCCATAGAATCTATAGCATCAAAAGCTGTATGTAAACTATTGCCTTTCTGAGGTATTGTTGATGCTAGATTATTGATTGCCTTTAATTTATTTTCATTATTTGCTTCTAACCACTGGCCCTCACTGTTTTCTATTACACTCCGTGCTTGTTCGTTAAAAACATAAATTTGAAAATCACTATCAAGCTTAGTTAGAAGCCACCTTATCCCTTTTATGACTTGATTCCATTTTGGAGATTGTTGTTTTCTCTCATCTGGGAAAATTGATAAACGTAAGGCATTAACATATGTGTAGCCCAACATACTTGTTGAAGAATCCACTAAGAATAGTACTCGACTTCCATTAACACTGCATCCTGATACAAATTGCTTTCTCCCACAATTCTCTCCTTTACAAGTGGCTATATTATCTCTGTCTTTTTGTAAGCGTTTGTTTGACTCTTCTAAAGTCTCAATATCTATTTTTAGTTGTTCTATCGATTCTACAGAGGCTAAAGAATTATTTTCATAGAAGGATATTTCCTCTGTGAGTTCTTTTATTTTTTCTAATAATTCCTGAATACTTCCCTCAATAACCAAATTCTCATCTTCAGTCTTTTCGAGAGTATTTTTGATCTTTATTAGGCGTTTTTGGAAATCGGAAATCTCTTGTTCAAGAAACTCTGTTTGACTTGTTAACTCTTCCGCAGCTTGGTTACTTCTTGATTTAACTTGTGAATTTATGATCATGAAAAACAGAATTATTGCACCAAAGCCACAAGCCATGACATCAAGAAAGGAGAGATTAAATACATTAAATTGCCTTCTGGCCATGGAACTTGATTAGTCTTCCTTTAAATGAGCAATCAGATTTTGATCGGTATAAACTTCTGTTTCAAAAACCTGTCGCTCTTGTAAAAGTTGTAATTGGTGAACCAAAAACATTATGACAATACTAATTAATAGAGCAATAAAGGTTGAATTAAAAGCCACACCTAGATTTTGTGTGACACCACTAATGTCTCCATCAACTGCTCGATGGGCTAATGAGAGTGCGGAACCAATACCTCTAACGGTGCCAATGAATCCAATAGAAGGGATTGCCCAAGCTATATATCGTATCATTGATAATTCAGACTCTAATCTATCAGCTTCAGTTTCCACCATAGTATGAGTTGATATAGAGACATCTTGAACATTTCCTGTGGTGGAGAATCGTTTAAGTCCATTAGATAATATTCTAGGTAAAAGAAGATATTTATCTGTTTCGGGCATTGTATCTAATCGCTTTAAAAAGTCTTCAGTATCTCTCGGTGTAATAACATTCCCTAGTTGTAGTGGTATAAGATCCTGTCGCAATAATCTTCTTTCATTCATGGCTGTTCTACCTTTTAGAAACATTATTGCAAAAGCCCAAAACATCAAGATAAAACAAGCTTCTTGTTCAAAATTACTGATAATTACATAAAAAGACCTTTCAGGAACATAATTAATATCTTGAGCTATCATAAGTTGCTGAGTTTGAATTATTTCAGTTGCTTCTGGCCTTATCACTGAAACATATAATGCATGAATACATATAACTGAAATTAGCAGTGCGAAAGCCTGATAAAGAAATTCTTTAGTTAGATTATCATTATTGTTCATAGTGCATAAACTCAAGTATTTGACATGAAGACTATGGCTTCAGAAGTGTTAACAATGTTTTCTTCTTCGAGCTCCTGCTCTTCAAACACTTCTGTTTCATATATTGCCTTTAGTTTTTCCAATTCCTCTTCTAACGCTTCACTTTTATCATTTTGTGTTGCTTGTGAATCTTGATCATTGTCTTGAACTATATTTTGTGACATCGCTTGAGATGACATAAAGAAAAAACAATAAAACAGACTGATAAAAGATTTATTCATAATTTTATTCTAACCATTATTCTAGAGTATCGCTATAACGAGCAATTCTAAAACCTACATCTAATCGAGAAGATATTCCAGAATCTCGAAAAGAATATCTCAAATTACTAATACTCGATTGACGATAACTGGACCCTTTTATGACCTTTGCCGTGCCATCCATGGGGCCTAATGGATCTATAGTAACCTTATTTAATTCCTTCGGATAAACTGAGTAGTAATCACTTACCCATTCAGCAACATTTCCTCCTAGGTCATAAAGTCCTAGAGGATTTGCTTTAAATTTACCTGTGGGTGAGGTTACAGGATAACCGTCCCAATAGTTTTTTAAAGTATTGTCCATAAACACTTCTGCTGACTCATCTGCATAATTTCCCGAATCTTCCATCACTGGCATTCTTTGTCCCCATGGGTATTTTTGTAACCCGCCTCCTCCGTTATATCTTGAGATCCATTCCCATTCAGCTTCAGTTAATAAACGATACCCATTTGTTACAGGTCTAATTAACTCTAGCTTACCTTTTTTTATCTCATAAGCTGGGTCTAGTGAATCCTTTTTACTTAACCAATTACAATACTCTGCGGCATCTTGCCAGGTGACCATCACCGTTGGATGGAGATTATTAGATAATTCCCTAAAAACTTCAGCGCCAGAAGTATGTTGAGGTCTAAATTCCCTAAATTGCTTATTTGTTACCTCTGTTATTCCAACATAGAAAGGTCTGGTTATTTGTACTAATCTCTCTATTTCATTAGTTTTTCTGCCTTGATCACCTCTTGGTGAACCCATTAGAAAAGTCTCTCCAGGTAAGACTAGTTGCATTTTAGAGCCCTGATAGGTATTGACTCTTCTTGGCATTGCAGCGATTACTGTTTCTTCTGGAGTCATAAGATTAATTGCTATGGACTGCTCAAGTTTTGGGGTTGGATTAACAGTAAATTCTTGACTAACATACCCTTCTTTCTCAAACAAAATTTTCTGTTCTTTTGATAATAAGACTAGTTTGCTAGGAATAATTCCAATTTCCTTTCCGTCACTAATTATCTTAGCTCCAACAGTACCTCGAAAATTGATTTTTCCGAAAATAGGCTGAAGAGCTTGATCCAATTGCAAACGACCATCTTCATATAATTCTTCCATATCTTCACGAATAGGTAAGTTGAATTCTGTATTTAGAGAGTTATATCCAGGTTTTGATAGCAATATTTGGTGGTTTATGAGGGGCTCTAATTCCAGATTAATTGGTGTCATCCCTCTGTAGATTGAATCAATAGTGACAGAAGCACCTTTAGGCACTGAATTAATTCTGATTTTACTGTCTAGTCTTTCTAAATTAATCACATCTAATGAATAGTTTTCCCCAGCCACAATATCAAGCTTCTTATCAAATAACTTATAGCCATTTTTCTTTAGCTGAAGCATCCTAGAGCCCTGTAATATTTTGATTGTTGCTGGTGTTTTACCCTTTAATGTTTTGTCTACAAAAATTTCAGTGTCATCAGGGATGGAGCCTACCTTTAATTCAGCCCAAGCTGGTACTAAATCAAATATAAAGGATTGCTCTTCATTCATTCCCTGAATAACTAATTGATCTTTAATAGGTTTATATTGATTAGTTAGAATTTCTATACTTCTTTGACCGGCATTAATTTCATAGACACCATCTTCAGAATTGGGAATTTCTACCTCATCAACTTTTATGACAAGTTCAACTTGTGGATTGGTTCCAAGAAAAATTCTTCCTGGTAATTTTCTTAAGCTGAAATTAAATTTCTGACTTGGTTCCTCTTCAACAGAAATATTATCTTCGAATGGATAATAACCTTCTGACATTAATTGAATATTATATTCACCTTGTTTTAGTAAATATCGATCTCCAATTTTCATCTGAGGAAAAAATCCCCCAGATATATTGATATTTACCTCTTGTGGTTCAACTTCAAACTCAACGGCTTTAGAGGTGAATAAATAAAAAAGGAAGTACGATAAAAAAACTATAAATAACACAAAGAAATTTTTTAATTTTTTCCTACTGAATAATTTTCCTGAAGTATTCTTTTCTTCAAAAATAGTGGGTTGAGAACTTGAATCTACAGTGTTTACATGCAATATAAAGTCCTCATCCTTATATTCGAAAACAACAACTTTATTGCCAATTTCAAGCCTATCAGATGTTTTTACTATGACATTTCCATTGAAGTTCTCGTTGTTGATTAATGTATTAACATCATTTTTAATCTTCTGAAGAAAATACTTACCCTCAATAAAATCAACAATGAGAATTGTGCCAAAAGATATTGGTCCTAAGATAGAGATGTTAGAACTTTCGTCTGTTCCTATTTTTATAGGTAAATTGTCCTTAGCAAGAATTACCTCATTACCGTTTTCAATGATAGAAATTTTTGTCATATCATTTCCTTACATTGAATCATGAATTGCTGTCCTGCTTTTTCAACTCTGAACTTCAAAATTACATCTCTATAACCAGGTCGTGTTCCTATAGCAGTATATGTTCCTGGCCTTAGTGAAACGGTTTTTTCATAGAAAGAACCAAGCTGGGCTAATTTATATATGGTTATTTGAGTCATACCATCCGACATGAAGATCGTGTCTAGTGGAATTGAAGCAAACTTCAACACTCTATTTAAATCATTAATCTGTTGTTCTAACTTAGGGCCTTTATTTTGAACACCCTGAGCCTTGTTCAATGTAGTTATCGCCTGATTATAGAGCTCATCATCATTTAATTTATCAATACTTGAAATAAAGAGCGTTAAATTTGAAACCAAATTTATTCTTTCATTAACAGTTTGTAGATTTTTTTTAATTTCTATGATGTTAGGATCTAGTGCCAAAATTTCTTCGTAGAGAACCTTTGCCAAATCCCACATTTCATTAGTAGTGGCAATCGTAGCCTCTTTTTGAATTAATGAAATCTTTTCCAACCTTTGATTTAATTCAAGCACCTCAATCGCTTGTAGAACATCCAGAGATTGAGGGTAAATAGTTTTTGCATCCTGAAAGGATAAATTAGCATTTTCAAAATCAGCCTCGGACATAAAACTATAGCCTTTCGAGAGTAAATCTTGAAACTGTTGTTCTAGATACGAAGCATTTGAAAACTCGAAACCAGAAAGTGCCTCCTGATAGTCTGGATCTATTAATATTGCATTTTCATAAGCTTCTATTGCCTTTGGCCAGTTACTCTGAGAAGCAAACTCTTTTCCTAATCTAATATATTCGATCACCTTATCCAGTTTCAAAGATCTTTGATAGCCTTTCCTAGTATCCTGATTACTGCCATCAATCGTAAGTGCAATTTCATATTGTTTAATTGCAGCCTCTTGGTCTCCTTTTTCAAAAGCATTACTAGCTAACATAAGGGTTTCTGTAAGAACCTGAGGAATAGTTATTTCAAGATCAACCAATAAATCCATTGTTTGTCTATAATACTTAACAGCATCATCAAATGCTCCAGATGTATATGATTGATCACCCATTTCATATAATTCCATAGCATTTAACCAAGAGTCTCCTCCCCAAAATAAAACACCATTAGTTTTTAAATCTTCAATCTTCACTAAAAGCTCTGAGATCAAAGCTTGTGCAATTGGTTTAGAGGTTGATTGACTGCTTCTATCGATTTCAAGGTTATTTAGTTCTTCAGTAGGATTAATTTCATTTTGCTGATTAGCCTGATTTATAAAATTAGGCAAGATAAAGACAACTCCTACCAAAATTAGAATAAGAAAAATGAATAATGAATAAATTAATTTTTTATTAGAATTGTTATTATTTTTTTCTAATTTTTCTTGGTAAATTGTCTTACTTTCCAAGTCAGAATTTTTAACCTGTTGGTTAGAATCACTTCCTGAATTATCAGTTACCCTATTATTCATCGAATTAGATTTATTACTCTGAAGAGGTTTTTGGGATATCTAGTCCCGTTTCTTCAGAATATATTTGTGCTAAAAGTTGTTTCCATCCTGAGAACATTTCTTGGGCATTACCTGACAGCCTTAAGGTTTGTCCTTCCACTTCAATAACTAAACCCTCAGCTGTGGCATTTAAAACTGATGCACCTTCCTCCATAGAATTCCTATATATCTTGGCTTCTGATGCCTTAGCAAAACCTGTTTGAACAGCTTGGATACCACCCATCATTAAGCCTTGTTGAGCATATCGTCCAGTATTGCTATCACTATCAACCATTAAGCCGCCTATTAAAGCAACAGCACCTAAGATTTGTCGTTTTTTTGCCGATCTTTTTAAATCCTCATAAGTAATAGCATTTTGACGATTTGCTCTTCTCCATTCCCCATAAGGAACCGATAGTTCTTGGTATAATTGAGCATAATATTCGTTCAATGTATCAAGCAATAACAATTCTCTCTCTTTTACCTCTTTTATTCTTATCATCATCTGATCTTCTGATGAGGGTAGACGAATAGGTTCAAAGATTCCTGTTTTGTCTTCTTGGATCAAGTAATCATTGTAGACTCCAGGTAAAAGCTCTGATGCAAACCTTAAATCCCCTATCTCATTTACCCTTTTTAAATAAGTAGAGGAGAGTTTATTTTTTATCTCCAATAAATCATTTGCAATCTGATTAAAGACACTTTGGTAAGGATCTTGGGTTAAATCTCTTGTCTTGCTATAGGCACTGCCTGCAATTCGAGCAGAATACGATTTATCAATCCATTGTTTACCTGAAATATCCCACGCACCTACTCTCATCGTAACGTCATAACCATCTGATTTATCAATCCTTCCTGTAATAACCAGATCAGTTGATTTTGTGCTATCAGGTAATACCCAAATTCCGCCCCAATAACCAGATTCTTCTAGAGTATTTTTTAAATGGTAAGGAAAATATCTAGCTTCTGCTTTTCTAATATCAGGGAAGACAAGTGTTTTTGTGCTGTCACCTTCAGGAACATTTGGATCAAAAATTAGTATGCCAACACTAATAAGTTCCTCTTGTTTTAACTCAATTTCTGCTCGATTAAGTTTAACGTTATCATAATTAACGGTTGCTCCAATAATGCTGGCAGAATAATTAATAGCAATAATTACTATAAGAGAGATTATTTTATATCGTCTATACATTCTTTTATTTGAGATTCTGTTTTACCCATATGCAATAAATACTGTTTCCAAAGTTCTGCTCTAATTGAAGGATCGTCCTCTTTCAGTGCAAAAACTCTCAGTTGTCGAGCAATCTTATCTTCACCAAAACCACTGGCTTCTATACAACTTGGTGTCCTCTTCAATTCTTCCTCAGTGATTTCTTCTTGGCTTTCCCCATCATCACTTTCATTAGATTGGTTAATTGTACTTGCTTCTGTATCAGACCCTAACTCAACTGGGCCATCCAATTCAGCTTCCATAATAGATTCGAGGTCAGCAATCTCTTGCCCTGTCATAGCTCCTGTACCTTGATTAGCTGCAGCAATTACTACTCTTTCTCCGGCCATTTCTTTATCAAAATCACCCAACGATTCATCAAAAATAGAGGCTGCTGATTGCCCAGTCCCTAAGTCAGATGACATAACACCAGATCCTGACTCACTGTCTGGACTCTGATTGGATGATCCACTGCCTGTGGATTCAGAACTTTGATTATCACCTACAGATTCAGAACCAGATGTAGATGAAGAAGAGCCGGATTCTGAAGATTGTGATCCAGATTCTGAAGATTGTGATCCGGATTCTGAAGATTGTGAGCCGCTAGGTAAAGACGGTGAAGGCATTGAGATCCCGCCACTAGTAGTAGGAGATGATGAGCCAGAAGATGATGGTGTCGATGGTGACGGCATTGAGGTCCCGCCACTAGTAGGAGGAGATGATGAGCCAGAAGATGATGGTGTCGATGGTGACGGCATTCCACCTGAAGAACTGGGGGATGACGGATTAGACGGTCCACCACTCATTTGCTGGACTGCGCATCCATTGAGTGTGACCAAAACTAGTATTAATACAAAATTTTTCATTGCTGACATCTCTTCTTCTTATCGCCAGCTTAGCAGAACTAAACTGATTATATCATCAAAATAAGTAGTTAAAAAACCTAAAAAAAATAATAACTTCTAGATAGATATATTCTTATTTTGATAGGATTTGGTTTCAATAAATTTTTTTTGGAGAAGTTAATGAGCATGCAACAAGTGTCTGAAGAATTAAAATCTAAGATCGGTACATTGGTACATCAAAGTGATTGGATAGAAATTACCCAAGAAATGATTAATGCATTTGCTGATGCGACTGATGATCATCAATGGATACATATTGATCAAGCAAGAGCAAAAGTAGAATCCCCTTTCAAGGCAACAATTGCTCACGGTTACTTTACCTTGTCTTTATACCCTAAATTAAGAGGATTGGTTAACCCAGAAGAGCCGCCCTACCCTGGAACCAAAAACATCATTAATTATGGGATCAATAAACTTCGTTTTCCAGGCCCAGTTATCTCTGGAAGCAAGATCAGATCAAATTGTACTCTGCTCTCAGTAGAAGAAGTCAAAGGTAGCATTGAGCTTGTTGAAGAATACTCAGTAGAAGTTGAAAATCAATCTCGCCCTGCTTGTGTGGCACAGAATATTATGCGTCTATATTTCTAAATTATGGCTAATATTCTGGTTAATAAAAACGCCTCATTGCTTGAAATCATTTTAAACCGACCTGATGACGGAAATGCTCTTAGTTTAGAGTTAATTGAAGAATTAAATGAAATTCTTGGTAACTATCAGGATGATCTTGAGATCAAATTGGTCACACTTACAGGTCAAGGGGATAAATTCTTCATAGCGGGTGGTGACATCAAAGAATTGAATGCCGTTCGGTCTGATTCGGACATAGATGAAATGATTAAATTAGGCCGGAAAACCTTAGATATGATTCGTTATTATCCGGTCCCAGTGATTGCTCTAATCAATGGGTATACATTGGGTGGAGGCGCAGAACTGGCTATGGCTTGTGATTATAGGCTGGCTGTAGAAAAAGCATCAATTGGCTTTGTGCATTCAACATTAAATATCACCACAGCATGGGGTGGTATTATCGATTTAATTTATTTACTCGGTCACACCAAAGCTCTATTTACTTTAATTGAAGGCAAAATAATCAAGGCAAAAGAAGCCCAAGAACTTGGTCTTATTGATAGTGTGTTTGATGATGTTGACTCAGCATACCTATCAATTGAGAGTATTAAAGAAACCTTTGAGAAATGTAATACGGGTATCATTAGAAGCAACAAAGCTATCATTAATAAGAGTAAACGATTATTTCACCAAAACTTGGAAACAACCGAGTCAGTTGAATTTAAAAAAACATGGGGTAGTAAAGAGCATTGGGATGCTCTGGAAACCTTACTCTCGGAGCTCCCTTCTTAAAACCTTGCCGACATTGGTTTTTGGTAATTCATCAATAAATTCTATTTGTTTTGGTATTTTATAACCTGTTAGATTCTCTTTGCAGTAAGCAATAATTTCTTTTTCACTTAAACTTGCATTACTTTTCACCACAAATAACTTGACTGCCTCACCGGTCTTTTTATCATCTATGCCAATACAAGCTGCTTCAATGATATCAGGATGAAGGCTCACGACATCTTCAATTTCATTGGGGTATACGTTAAACCCAGACACAAGAATCATGTCTTTCTTTCGATCAACAATTGCTAGGAATCCATCTTTATTCAACGTGCCAATGTCACCAGTTTTGAGAAAACCATCCTCTCCAATAGTCTCAGCAGTTGCCGCTTCATTCTGCCAATACCCCTTCATCACTTGAGGGCCCCTGACACATATCTCACCTGGCTCCCCGCGTTTGACTGCTTTTCCATCATCATCCCGGATAGAAATTTCTGTGTTTGGAATCGGTAAGCCAACGAAGCCATTGAACTCGGTCAAGTAAGGTGGGGATATTGAAACACTGGGAGAAGTTTCAGATAATCCGTAACCTTCAAGAAGAACCTTTCCAGTCAGTTGTTGCCATCTATCAGCTGTGGATTTTCGACAAGCAGAACCTCCGGTTCCAGATAATTTCATAGTACTAAAATCGACACTGTTAATGTCTGGATGATTAAGCAAGCTTTCATACAAAGTGTTGACCCCATTAAAGAAAGTAAAAGGCCATTTTTTCAACTCGTCAATAAACCCTTTAGTGTCTCTCGGGTTGGTGATTAGTACATTCAGCCCTCCTTTACTATATCCAGCTAAAACAAGGACAACTAAAGAATAAATGTGATACATCGGTAATGCATTGATATGGATATCTTGACTCTCCTCAATAACGTCTGCAAGCATACTATTGAGTTGGTCTAGGTTAGCAACAACATTCCCATGGGAAAGCATGACGCCTTTGGATAACCCAGTTGTTGCTCCGGTGTATTGTAAAAAAGCTAAATCATCAATTGAAATTGCTGTTTCATTAAAATCAGCAGCGGGTCTTTGGAGCATAGAACTAAAACGTATGGTATTAGAGATTCTGTACCGTGGAACTAATCTTTTTATATATTTCATGACAAAATTCATAAATCTGCCTTTGATGGCTCCTTGATAGTCACCAATCTTCGTGATAATTACATGCTCAATAGCAACATTCTCTAAAACAGGTTGAAGAACATGAGCAGAATTTTCGAAAATAATAATGGCTTTAGAGCTCGAATCTTTTAACTGATGCTCTAGCTCTCTTGGTGTATAGAGAGGATTAACATTAACAACAATCAATCCAGCTCTTAAAGCGCCAAAAATTGCTACAGGGTATTGAAGAAGATTAGGCATCATCATCGCGATCCTGTCCCCTTTTCTCAAGCCAAGAACATTTTGTAGATAAGCAGCAAAACTTTTGGAATCTTTAGCAACTTGTGAAAATTTCATTGAAACACCAAAATTAACAAATGCTTCGTTTGCAGAATAATCAGTCTCTGCTTGATCTAGAAGTTTAACCAACGTGCCCCTAGGGTCAAACACTAGCTCCTCTGAAGCACATTCAGGATAATTTTTTAACCAAGGTTTCGTTCTACTCATAATCTTTAATGAAATTTTATTATCATTAATCTAACTCAGAGCGATCATTTTTTCACGTTATTAGTTGCAACAAGATCATCAAAAGTTCATTATTTGCTCCTTAGTGGTTAAATGAAATGGATAAATCTAGATTTCCGAATTTTTATCAAATGCCTATCAAAGAGCGAATCGAAGCGGTCTTTGAAAGGGGACTAATTACTGAAGACGATTTTCAAGCATTAAAAAATCAGCAGCAACGCCTAGATATAGAAACTGCAGACAAGATGATAGAAAATGTCATTGGCGTTTTAGGAATGCCGATTGGCCTAGGCTTAAATTTTTCTATTAATAAAAAAGACTATGTTATCCCCCTGGCTGTTGAGGAACCTTCAATCGTAGCTGCATTAAGTTCTGCAGCAAAAATAGCAAGAACAGGTGGTGGCTTTCAAGCAACAAGCACAGACCCTATTCTTACTGGACAAATTCAAGTTATTAATATCCAAAACATAGAGCAAGCTAGAAACAACTTGTTATCTCGACAAGACGAGATACTCAATCTTGCTAATAGTTTACACCCAAGAATGGTTGCAAGAGGTGGTGGGGCAATTGGCTTTGATATAAAAACCTACCCCATGAAGTCGTTTGATGGTGAGATGCTCATTATTGATTTACACGTCAATACCATGGATGCCATGGGTGCAAATCTGGTGAATAGCATGTGTGAAAGTGTGGCTTCATTAATTGAAACCATTACTGAAGGTGAAGTGTTTCTCAGAATTTTGTCAAATTTAACAGATCAGTCACTTGCTTCTGCATCAGTAAAAATTCCACTTCAATCCTTAGCGATTGAAGGTTATGAAGGTGAGCGAGTAAGGGATGGCATTATTATTGCATCTGATTTTGCACACGCAGATCCTTACAGGGCATCCACACATAATAAAGGCATAATGAATGGAATTGATGCACTAGCAGTAGCCACTGGTAATGATTGGAGAGCAATCGAAGCTGGAGCGCATGCATATGCAGCCCGATTAGGCCGATACTCAGCTCTATCGAAGTGGTCAATTGGTGATGATGGAGACTTAGTTGGACACATTGAATTACCCATAAAAGTAGGCATTGTTGGAGCCCAAATTGAGTCCAATCCTGCAGTCGGTTTGAATTTGAGGATTCTCAATGTTGCATCAGCCACTGAATTATCCAGTGTAATGGCGGCTGTGGGTTTAGCACAAAATTTATCTGCCCTGAAAGCACTGGCCACCGATGGTATTCAAAAAGGCCATATGACATTGCATGCAAGATCAGTTGTAAAAGCAGCCAATACCCCTCATGACCTTTTCGATCAAGTGCTGGAAAAAGTTATCATAAGTGGAGAAATTAAAGTATGGAAGGCCAGAGAAATATTAGAAAAATTAACACATATATCCCCTAAAGTTTCTGCAAAAAAATTAGTTAAACAATCCGTGTCTGATTCGATAGAGGGCATTGGATACGGAAAAGTGATTCTTCTAGGTGAACACTCGGTAGTGTATAACCGTCACGCGATTGCCGTTCCAGCACCATTGAATATAAGAGTCAAAATTGAAGACATAAAAGATCAAATCCTCTTACTTATTCCCTCTTGGGGAGTGGAGCATCAATTGGATAAAGACCCCAATAAAAGACAATCATTTGAAAAACCAGCGGGTCTTATTTTAGATAAACTTGGTTTAACTGATCGAGGAATGAAAATAGAAGTCTTTTCAGATATCCCAAGAGGTATGGGTCTTGGAGGGTCAGCTGCCATAGCCGTTTCAATTATTAAAGCATTAAACAAACATTTTGATTTAAAGCTCAAGAATGAAGAGATCAATCGCATGGCTTTTGAGTCAGAAAAAATTGCCCATGGAAATCCCAGCGGTATTGATAACACCATGGCCACCTTTGGCTTTCCTCTCATCTATAGAACTGGGGATAAACCATTGGTTGAGTCTTTAAATATTAATGATCCATTTTCATTGGTAATAGGCTTCTCAAAACAAGAAGGCTTGACTGCAACAACGGTTAAAAAAGTCAGAGACCTATGGAAGAAAAACACCAATGTTTTTGAAAAGATTTTCGATGAGATTGATGCCTTAGTCATTCAATCCATCCAGGCTATTCAAAATAATGATTTTGAGTTGCTTGGTCAGTTAATGAATCTTAATCATGGCTTATTAAATACCCTTCAAGTCTCAACACCAGAGCTTGAACGATTGATTATGATTGCAAGAGAATCTGGTGCATTAGGAGCAAAATTAACCGGTGGTGGTGGTGGCGGAGCAATGATTGCATTATGCAAGGATATCGATAAAACGAAATCTGCTATTGAATCTGAAGGCTATGAAACCTTAGTAGTTGAAATCAGTAATCCGTGAATACAGAGCGGACACCCCAAGATAGCGAGAAAGACCTATTAATACTCGTCAATGAAGATGATAGAAAATTAGGTTATACATCAAAGTCTGAATGTCATGAAGGAGAAGGGAAGCTTCATAGGGCATTCTCTGTCTTTATTTTTAATTCTTCAGGGCAATTACTCATTCAAAAAAGAAGCTCGCATAAAGAACTATGGGACCTGCATTGGTCCAATAGTTGTTGCAGTCATCCTCGAAAAAATGAGAGGACAAAAACAGCTGCTATAAGGCGATTAAAAGAAGAACTGGGTATTGTATGTAAGCTCCACCATATATATAAATTTATCTATCATGCTCAATACAAAGATGTGGGAAGCGAACACGAGTTTTGTCATGTCTTCGTGGGTCTTTTTGATGGTGAAATCCAGGCTAATCCGGAAGAGATTGATGATTGGAAGTTTATAAAAATTGATGACTTGGAGAAAGAGTTAAGCACCTCAGGAGAAAATTATACCCCTTGGATGAGAATGGAATGGAGGGAGTTAATGAGTGATGGGGAGTGGGGATATAAAGCTAAGGTCTTGTATTCTCTTGGGCTTGGATGGTTATATAAAAGTAGTTAAAACTGATCTTCACTTAAAGTCATGGTTGAGACTGACCCTGACATTAATGATCTCGAGTAGGCATCCACCAGTGGTAAAGATTGCTCGATAAAAAAAGTGGACGAAACAAGTTTTGCTTCATAGAATTCTGAATCCTCAGTATTTTTAAGATTTATTATAGCCAATGCTGCTGAACGAGTTGCTATCCACCCTCCCATAAAAGTACCCATCATCATCAAAAAACTATAACTGACTGATCCTGCTAAAAAAGGATCGTTGGGTTGTTCTTGTAAAATATAATCAAGGGATTTTTCAACCACAGCAATTGAGTGAATCATCGACTCTTTGATTAATTGAAGGCGTTGCTCATGAGCATCTAGAGCATTAATCTCTGAGGAAATATCAGCGATTAATTTTCTTAATTCTTGACCTTGATCTCCAATGACTTTTCGACCAATTAAATCATTAGCTTGAATGCCAGTGGTGCCTTCATAAATTGTGGTAATTCTGGAGTCTCTAAAATGTTGTGCGGCACCGGTTTCTTCTACATAACCCATACCTCCATGTATTTGTAATCCAATAGAAGTGATCTCTTGGCACAGTTCACTGCACCATCCTTTTGTTATCGGAGTTAACAAATCAGCTCTTTTAGAATGCCCTTGATCATCTTCAGCTAAATCAAGTTCTAGTGTATTCACATAAACAAGGACTCGCATGATTTCAATATGTGATCTCATCTTTAATAGCATTCGCCTTACATCTGGATGATGAATAATGGTTATACGCCCTTTTTGACCATGAGCTTCACCTTGAACCCTGTCTTTAGCAAAAGTTAGTGCTTGTTGATAGGCTCGTTCTGCTATAGCCACACTTTCGCAAGCCACCCCAATTCTTGCATCGTTCATCATGGTAAACATACAAGAGAGACCTTGATTCATTTCGCCAACCAAATAACCTGTTGCCTCTTCAAAATTCATAACACAGGTTGCACAACCATGAATGCCAAGCTTATGCTCTATTGAGACAGCTTCAAGTGAATTTCTTTCTCCTAAACTCAAGTCTTCATTCACCAAATACTTAGGGACCAAAAATAAAGAAATACCTTTAACCCCATCGGGTGCATCAGGCAATCGAGCAAGAACCATATGTATTATGTTTTCAGATAAATCATGCTCCCCCCAGGTGATAAATATTTTCTGACCTGTGATCTTATAATGATCTCCATCTGGAACGGCGGTGGTGTTTAACACTGAGAGATCAGAACCAGCCTGAGCTTCAGTTAAATTCATCGTTCCTGAATAACTTCCTGTAATGAGTTTCTTTAAAAACATGTTCTTTAAAAATGGATCAGCATGAGCGTCGACTGCACGAATTGCTGAATTTGTTAGTAAGACCAAATGAGCCCATGAGAAATTTGCTGCCATAACCATTTCATTGACTGGCATAGAAACCAAACTTGGCAACCCTTGCCCTCCATAACCTGGGTTACAACTTAAAGTGGGCCAACCTCCAGAAACATATGCTTCATATGCTTCTTTATAACCTCTGGGAACACCAACCTTTCCTTTCTCTAAGGAAACACCTATTCGATCCCCATCAACATTTGTTGGAGCAATCACTTTCGAGGCAATTTCTGAAGCACTGCCATAGATGGATTCTAAAAATTCCTTATCAATCTCATCAAAACCTTTAATGCCGCTCAACCGATCAAGACCAATGAACTGATCTAAAGCAAACATCATGTCCTTAACAGGAGGAACAAACTGGTCCATATCAACCTCTCTTTTTAATCCAAGGTAATTCGACCAGTTTGGCTTCTAAGTCTCCATCAGGAGAGTGAATACAAACACTTTTTCCAACTTCAGCAAATTCTTTTTCCAAAATGATATAACAGATATTTTTTTTCAGTCTTGGAGAATAAACAGCCGACATCATTGCACCTACTCTATTTCCATCAATAGATACTTGAAGATTCTCTTCATTAAAGAATTCCATTTTTTCTCCAGAAATCTCTGCGCCCATGATTTTTCGTTTCACACCAGTTTCAGAGATCTTCTTCAATGCCTGTTTGCCAATGAAATCATCTTCTTGCTCAAGATCTATCATCCAAGATAGGCCAACTTCATATGGATTATTTTCTCGATGCATATCTGAGCCAAAACTTAAAATACCGGCCTCCAATCTAAATATCTGATTAGGGGTTCCTTGACTGATAGTGAATTCTTCGCCGGCCTCCCATAGGAGCTCCCAAAGCTGATTACCTTTGGAGCCATCTTCTAGAAAAATCTCATAACACCTTTCACGACTGTAACCCATTCTTGCGATAACCATTGGTATACCATGATGATCAGTTTTCTTGAATCTATAGAACTCTAAATCCTCCACCCATTTACCAAAGACCTTACTCATTAATTCAGTTGATTTAGGGCCTTGAATTTGAAGAGGAGATACATCGGGTTCAAAGACATCAACATTATAGTTCTGGCCACTTGCTATTCCTTGCACCCATAACAGTGCATCACTGTCAGAAAGTGAAAACCAGTAATGATCTTCAGCAAGCTTAAGCATTACTGGGTCATTAATAAAACCACCGTCAAAATCAAGTAATGGTGCATACATTGCTTGGCCCACTTCACATTTTTTGATATTCCTAGGTGTAATATATTGAGCTAACCTTGATGCGTCAGGCCCTTTAATTTCAACTTGTCTCTCAACGCCAACATCCCAAAGCTGAACCCCTTTAAGCAAATTTTCATAATCTTTTTCTGGTCCTTCAACAACAATAGGAAGATACATGTGATTGTAAATTGTAAAAGCAGTAGCTCCATATTTCATAGTAGAATCGAAATATGGTGACTTCCTAACCCTAGGACTTATGACTATTTTTGATGTCTTGTACATAATAAAAGGAAGGTAATAATACTTAATAATCCATAAGAATGGAAAAAAAATGAAGCAGGTAATTAAGTTTTTTTGGCTTATAAATAGATTATGAATATTGAAATATTTTATCTAGACTAGACACTACTTTTAATTCATTGAGTACTATCATTCTTAAGAACAAAGATAATATAGATTGGACTAACTTTATATTGACGGTCTTAGTGACCCTCTCAATATTAATACCCATGTTTGTTGCCCCCATGGCCACTAATCAATTACTCAATCAGGCCTATGACATTATTGCAAGCAATTTGGGTGTCGTCTATTTAGGGATGGGGTTGTTGACACTCCTGTTTCTCTTAATTCTAGCAATGAGCAGTTATGGAAACATTATATTAGGTAAACAAGATGAAAAACCTGAATACGGAATCTTTGGTTGGTCTTCGATGTTATTTTGTTGTGGCATAGGTGCGTCTTTAGTTTTATATGGAACCACTGAATGGGTGGACTACTATCTAAAGCCTCCCTTTGGTGTTGACCCAAAATCCAGTGAAGCAATCGCTTGGGCATCAACCTATGGAATGTTTCATTGGGGCATTATTGGTTGGTCCATATACTGCCTTCCAGCCGTCGCCATTGGTTATAGTTATCACACAAGAAACTCTGGCAGTTTAAAAACTAGCACGGGTTGTGAAGCAATCTTAGGGCAGCGCGGAGGCGGCAATCTAGCTAGATTAATAGATCTGATTTATATGATTGCACTTGTCGGAGTCTTAGGAGCGGGACTGGGGCTTACATCACCAGTGGTCAGTGCAACTATCACTGAATTCTTTTCAATCGAGCAAAATCTAATAATTACTGTTTCATGTCTTTTAATTTGTATAGTTATATATTCAATCAGCCTTTATTTTGGTTTGGAAGAAGGCATTCAAAGACTAAGTAAATTCTGTGCCTACATGGCCTTCTTTGTTTTGATCTATATATTAATATTTGGACCTACTCTCTTTTTAATAAAAACCTCTTATGAGAGTTTAACGTTTATGGCCAAAAATTTTATTAGTATGAGCTTAGGTCCTCCGCCAATAGGCAAGTCTGAATTCTCAAAAGCATGGACAATATTTATGTGGGCATGGTTCTTTGGGCTTGGGCCCTTTGTTGGTATCTTTATCGCAAGAATCTCCAGAGGCAGAAGCATACGTACAATGATACTTGGGACTCTGGGGTATGGAACCATGGGGTGTTCACTATTTTTTATGATCATGGGCAATAATGCAATTTATCTTGAAACCAATGGAATCATGCCTATCATCGAAATATGGAGCAATGAAAGTCCAGCTGTTATGGTCTCTCAAAGTATTTCTGGAATGGTCTTGGGAAAATGGATACTTCCTTTTGTGGGTATTTTTTGTCTTGTCTTTATGGCCACAACGTTTGATTCAGGAGCCTATACACTGGCCTCATCGGCCACAAAAAAGATGAGAGCTGGAGAGAACCCAGAAATCTGGAATAGAATATTTTGGGCATTCTTCATTGCCTTGCTGCCATTGGCACTGCTTATTGGTGCTGCTGACTCTCCTGAATTACAAGGAATTGATAAATTGAGACCTTTTCAAACAATTGTACTTTTAATATCACCCCCACTGCTTATTGTGTATATAATCATGGCGGTTGGATTAATGAAAAGTATTTTTGAAGACACAAAAAAAGAGAATTTATGATGGCTAGTATAAAAACCCTAGAACAAACTTTAAAAGCTAATGAGTTTGCTATTACTGCAGAAATCCCAGCACCTATTAGTGCCTCAGCTAGTGAAATGGAAGAAAAGATAGATTTATTAACAGGTCATGTTCATGCAATCAATGTCACTGATAACCCTGGTGCAACAGCACATATGTCAAGCCTTGCTGGATGCTCTATTGTTAGAAATAAAGGGATTGACCCTATTTTTCAGGTGACTTGCAGAGATCGAAACAGGTTAGCTATACAGAGTGATCTAATGGGTGCGTCAGCTCTTGGCATCAACAATGTTTTAACTTTAGCAGGTGATCCTGTAAAAAATGGGGACCAACCAGATGCAAAGGCTGTTTTTGATGTCAACTCGAAGAAGATTTTATCCATAATGCAGTCAATGAATGATCTTGGCGAAACCATGTCAGGAAGAGAACTACAAACCAAATCACAGTTTTTTCCAGGTGGTGCTGCCATCATCCATGAGCCAGAAAATAATTGGGATCCAGTAGCTCTCAAAGACAAAGTGACCCAAGGGGCTAAATTTATACAAACTCAGTTTTGTTATGACGTTGATTTACTCAGAGACTATATGAAACATATAGTTGATGCTGGCTTATCAGAAAAACTGTTCTTTATTGTGGGCATCGGACCTCTAAGAAGTGATAAATCAGCAAAATGGATGAGAGATAAGCTATTTGGGACTGTAATACCAGATGACATTGTGCAAAGGATGGAGCGATCTGAAAATCAGATTGAGGAAGGTACTGCTATTTGTGCTGAACTGATTAATCAATTTGAAGAAATTGATGGTGTGCATGGTGCCCATCTTATGGCTCCGAGAAATCTTTCTGCAATTGCACCAACTGTAAAAAAGGCAGGGATAAAAATATAAGTAAAATTTAAGATTTACTATCTAAGAAATCTTTTAATCTATAAAACAGCATTCCTAATGACATTGCCGGACCAGAAAACCACTTGCCGCCAGGTAATTGAATATGTCTTACACGAGATAATGTATCGATCATATCCCATTCATTACTTATCGAAGAAGCAATAATTTTAGCCGCCATATGTGTAGGCGCCACTCCATGCCCAGAGTAGCCTTGAGAGTATAATATGTTCTCAGTTAGCTTTCCTAATTGGGGAATCCGATGAATGGTAACGGCAACATTTCCACCCCATGCATAATCAATTCTTAAATCATGAAGATCAGGAAATACATTCAACATCCGTTTGCTCAAGTTTTGCTCAATATTTGTAGGTTCAGCACCAGAATAATTCCATCGGCCCCCAAAAAGGAGTCTTTGATCGGCAGAAAGTCGATAGTAGTCTAGGATGGTATTTAAGTCACAAACTGCCATATCATGAGAGATCAGTTGTTTTGCCCTCTCATCGCCTAATGGTTCTGTGGCAATAATGCAGCTATTTGCTGGCATAATCATTCGTCTAAGTTTTGGGTTTAATGTTCCAATATAAGCATTACCAGCTAAAACTAGATATTTAGCTTTAATGGACCCATGGGCAGTTTCTATCAAAACCTCAGTCCCAGGATTAACCTTTAATGCTTCGGTTTGCTCATAAATCGATACGCCAAGATCAGCTGCTGCCTTTGCTTCGCCCAAACATAGATTTAAAGGATGGAGGTGACCACTGCCTGAATCAATCATCCCTCCAATATAGTTTGACGAACCGACATAATTTTTTATTTGACCCTTATCTACAAGAGTTAAATTATGTTGATAGCCTCTGCGATCCCAATCCTCTTTTCTTTTGACCAACTCATCCATTTGAGAATTATTTAATGCTACTTCTATGAACCCTTCTTTCAAATCACATTCTATTCCAAATTCTTCTATGGTCTGTCTAACCAGATCAGTGCAATCCGCACCGAGTTTCCAAACAGATTGAGCAACGTCTTCACCCCACCGTTCAAATTTATCACTAAAAGTAAAACCAGAAATTAATTGCCCTCCATTTCTTCCGCTTGCTCCCCAACCTATTCTTGCAGAATCAATTAAAACGACCTTATATCCTTTTTTCGCAAGATTTAGTGCTGTATTAACTCCTGTAAATCCAGCACCTACAATACAAACTTCAGAGGAAATATCTTCTTTTAGTGCTGGGTAATTTATGGCTTCATTTATAGTGGCTGCATAATAAGAAGAAACGTGATCTATTTTTTTATTTTGCATTTTTTTAAATGATAATTTTTTTTTGCTTTAACAAACAGTGTAATATTGAATTATTGATCAATTAAGGATTGTACATAATGGCTAGACGAAGAACCAGAAGAAGTAAACAGACCCCCGTAGACAATGAAATAATTAAACCTGTTGTTGAGAAAGGGATGATTGGTGGAAGATTTAAGCCATTATCTGACCATGATGTTGAACAGATACATCAAACAACTTTGGATGTGTTAGAAAACATTGGAATGTCAAATCCATTGCCCCAATTAAAGGAAGTGGCTCTCGAGACCGGCTGTACGTTTACAGATGAAGGTCGCCTTCTCTTTCCAAGATCATTAGTAGAAGACGTGATTGCAAGAGCAGGCAGGAATTTTGTAATGTACGGGAGAGATCCTAAAGATGACATAGACATGTCTGATCAAAAAGTCCATCTCTATGGTGGAGGAGAAGCAGTCACCATGCTTGATTTAGGTGCAAAGACATATCGGTCATCAACAATCAATGATGTCTATGATATTGCTAGACTGGTTGATTATCTTGAACATGTTCATAGTTATTCCAGAGTAGTCGTGGCAACTGAGTTCAGTGACTTATTAAAAACTGATATCAACACAGCATATGCGAGTGTTGTGGGGACAACGAAACACACTGCTTTGACTTTTGCTAGTGGAGAACATGTTAAACCTACAATTGAAATGCTGGATATGATTGCAGGGGGTGACGGTAAGTTTTTAAAACGACCCTTCTGCCATGGCGGAGGATGTACGGTAGTTTCTCCTCTACGATACGGAACAGATAATTGTGAGGTAGCTGTGGCATCAATAGACTTCAATGCACCAGTATGGGTCGTGATTGCACCTCAATCTGGAGCAACTGCTCCTGCAGCATTAGCTGGTTCTCTAGTGCAAGTTTTAGCAGAAACATTAGCGAGCCTATTGTTGATTGATCTCATAAAACCAGGTCATCCTGTAATTTTTGGTCCTTGGCCGTTTGTTACAGATCTCAGAACAGGATCCTTTTCAGGAGGCAGTGGCGAAGAAGCTTTAATGAGTGCAGCATCTGCCCAGATTACCAATCATTATGGTCTAGCTAGCTCTGTTGGTGCCGGCATGACAGATTCAAAAAGTCCTGACGCACAAGCAGGCTATGAAAAAGGCATAACTGTTGTAATGGCTGCATTGGCTGGCTGTAACAATGTTTCAGAATCTTCTGGGATGATGGCAAGCCTTATGGGTTATTCATATGAGTCTCTGGTTATCGATAATGAAATGTTAGGAATGGTTATGAGAACAGTTAGAGGCATTGAGGTCAATGAAGAAACACTGTCCTATAGAGCAATAAAAGATACGGTAGAGGGAGAAGGTCATTTTCTAAGAGACCCACAAACACTTTCATTAATGAAAACTGAATACCTGTATCCAACTCTTGCTGATCGGAGCACCCAAGAAGAATGGGAAGCTGAAGGCTCACCAGATATGCGTCAAAGAGCTGAAAAAAGAGCTAGAGAGATCTTGAACTCACACTATCCTGTTTACATTGATGATGCCACTGATAAAAAAGTAAGGGATACATTTCCTATCGAAATTTCTAGAGATGTTATTAAGCCTACAAAAGACCGATTCTAGGCTCCATGTCTGCTCGTAAGCGAAGAAGTGGTGGAAGCAAAGCTAGAAGAGCGATTCGCCAAAATAAAGTAAAAGAAGCAGTCGTTCATCCAGGTGTTGAGACGGGCCAATATAAACCACTGAGCGAGCATGATATTAATCAAATACATCATACGGCTCTGGATGTTCTGGAAAATATTGGCATTAGTGACCCTATACCTGAGATTCTTAATCACACACTTGATAAGGGATGCATTTTGGGCGATGACAATCGTTTAAAATTTCCTAGGTCTCTAGTTGAAGATCTTTTAGATATTGCTCCCAAAGAACACCTTATGTATGCCATAAACCCCAAATATGATTACATGGTGTCTGGAAATAAAACCTACTTATCTACATCGGGTGAGCCAATTTCTATATTTGAATATGAATCACAATCATTTCGTCCGACGACATTGGTTGACATTTATGATGCTGCAAGACTTTGCGATCAATTGGAACATATTCATCAATACGGACAACCCTTTGCGATAACGGAGTATAGCCAAGACAAATTTACTCATGATATTAATGCTGCTTATGCTGCTATAGCAGGGACAGAGAAAGGCATAGGGCTTGCCGTTGATAATGTTGAACATATTGAACCTTTGATTAATCTTTTCGATACTTTTCTTGGGGGAGAAGGAAAGTATATGAAACGACCCTTTGCTGAAATTGGAGGATGTCCAATAGTTTCTCCTTTAAGATTTGGCAAAGATAATGCTGAAGTCATGGTTAAAATGGCTGAAATGGGGCTTTATATTGGTGTATGTACAGCGCCCCAAGCAGGCACCACGGCACCTGCTTCTTTGGCAGGGAGTCTGGTTCAGTCATTTGCTGAAACTCTTGCTTGTCTTTGTGTGGTAAACCTCATTAAACCAGGCTCATATTGTGATTTTGAAATGTGGCCATTCATATCTGATCTAAGAACAGGCGCGTTTACTGGTGGCAGTGGTGAACAAGCCCTCATCATGGCAGCAACAGCTCAGATGTGTAATTATTACGGACTAGTTTCTAGTGTCGCTTGTGGGATGACAGATTCAAAAACAATGGATGCACAAGCAGGCTATGAAAAAGCAATAACGACTACAGCAGCTATGCTTGCTGGAGGGAACGTTGTTTCATCATATGCCGGGGCAGTTGGAAGCATAATGGGATGGTCCTTTGAGGGAGCCATTATTGATAATGATATGTCTGGAAATATACTAAGGCTAGCGAAAGGTATTGAGGTTAATGATGAAACTTTATCTTATGATGTCATCAATGACGTTGTTTATGGAGATGGGCACTATTTAAAACACCCTCAAACAATTAACCTTATGGAGTCTGAATTTTTATACCCTGATTTAGCAGACAGACAAACTACACAAGAATGGGAAGCATCCGGAAAGCAGACAATTTACGATGTTGCACATCTAAGGTTAAAAGAAATGATGAAGGATTATTATCCAGATTATATCGACAAAAAAATTGATGAGAAAATAAGATCTGAATTTCCTATTTGTTTAGATAAAAAGAGAATGAAGCCTAATGTTATCTGGCAATAATTATCAAATAATAATACTATGTTATTTAGCACTGAGTTGAACCAGATTGCAGGTGCCTAAATATTGCTAAAGCGGTACAGATAGATACTTAAATAAACCTGTATAGCGATAGCTGACAGGTTTTTTTTATGGGTATATATAGGAAGATTAGGTAAGGAAATGACAAGAATAGAAGAAGAAATAAAGAAAAAGGGTTATCTCTTGGCAGATGGTGCTACCGGAACAAACTTATTTGACATGGGATTAGAGTCGGGTTATTCCCCAGAATTCTGGAATATAGAATTCCCTGAGCGAGTAAGCGCTAACCATGAAAATTTTATACGTGCTGGATCAGATATTATCTTAACCAACTCGTTTGGAGCAAATAAATATAGATTAGCTCTTCATGATGCTGAAAATAGAGTAGAAGAATTGAATTTTGAGGCAGCAAGACTTGCCAAAGAATCAACTGATAAATTTGAAAAACTTGTTTTTATAGCGGGCTCAATAGGTCCAACTGGTGAAATATTAGAACCATTAGGTGCATTAACTAAAAAAGATGCTCAAGCAGCTTTTAAAAAACAGGCGTTAGCATTGAAAGACGGTGGTGCTGACCTACTGTGGATTGAGACCATGTCCTCAGAAGAAGAAATGGAAGCCGCTTTATTAGCAGCAAAAGAATCTTCATTGCCCATCATTTGTTCTTATAGTTTTGATACTCATGGTAAATCAATGATGGGTCTAGAACCCTCAAAGCTTGCAGAGCTTGCCAGGAAATTCTATCCAGATGTTATTGGTTATGGAGCAAACTGTGGCATTGGGGCTTCTGAGTTAATCGGCTCTTTAATTTGCTTTAAAACCTCTAAAAAGAATGAAGATCTGTTGCTTGTGGCTAAGGGTAATTGCGGTGTTCCTGAATTTAGGGGAGATGCCATAGTCTATAATGGAACCCCGGAAATGATGGCAAAGTATGCTCGACACGCTAGAGATATGGGTGCATCTATTATAGGCGGATGCTGTGGCACAACCCATGTTCATATAAAAGCAATGTCTGAGTCCTTAGAATCATATAAACCCTTAATAGAAAAAATAGATCTCGATTCCATTATTAAAAATTTAGGACCTATGACAACTGGAAACATAGCAATGATAAATAATTACCTCAACCCAGGTTCAACAAAAATAGCGCCTAAAAGAGAAAGAAAAAGAAAAAGAAGATGAATGACTTTTGTAGCTAAAACGCTTGACCTGAAGTACTATATATTCGAAAAATTGGAGTTAGATAATGCCAGAAGAATTTGATGATATTATTCTTTCAGAACTCGATGATCAAGAACTCACAGAGCAAATGCATGAAGACCTCTATGATGGTTTAGCTGAAGAAATTGCTGAAGGAACGCAAATCTTATTAGATAGAGGATGGGAAGCAACTGAAGTATTGGATAAAGCTCTAGTTGAAGGTATGGTCGTTGTGGGCGATGATTTTCGTGATGGAATTCTTTTTGTTCCGGAAGTTTTATTAGCTGCCAATGCAATGAAAGCTGGTATGGCTCTGTTGGAACCAATCTTGTCAGCATCGGGAGTAGAACCAATAGCCACAATGGTGATTGGAACTGTCAAGGGTGATATCCATGACATTGGACAAAAACTGGTAGGCATGATGATGGAAGGCGCTGGCGTTGAAGTCTACAATCTTGGTGTTAACACCGACGTCGATGAATACATCGATGCTCTTGAAGAACATAATGCCACAATTCTTGGAATGTCAGCATTACTCACTACAACCATGCCGTATATGAAAGTGGTGGTCGATGAATTAAAAGCAAGAGGAATCAGAGACAAATACATCATTATGGTTGGTGGCGCACCTTTGAACGATGAATTTGCTGAACATGTTGGAGCAGATGCTTATTGCATGGATGCCGGTAGCGCAGTTGAGACGATGAAAAAGTTAGTTGCTGCTAATAATTAATCATGACCGAAAAAGTACTTATTATTGCTTGTGGGGCGCTGGCATTTGAACTGAATCAACTAAAAAAACTCAACTCTTGGAATCATGTGACTATCAAGTGTCTTGACGCAGAACTACATAATACTCCTAAATTAATACCCGAAAAAATCAGAGAAAAATATCTCGCTTTGAAAGATGATTTCTCAAAGGTTTTTATCGCCTATGCTGATTGTGGTACAGGCGGGATGTTAGATAGTTTGCTAAAAGAATATGATCTTGAAAGATTAGATGGAGCTCACTGCTATGAATTTTATTCAGGGCAAAGAAATTTTACTCATTTTACTGAACAAGAACTTGGCACATTTTACTTAACCGATTTCTTGGTCAAACATTTCGAAAGATTAGTAATAGAAGGTTTAGGCATTGATAAACACCCCGAATTAAAAAATGATTATTTTAAACATTATAAAAAAGTTATCTATTTAGCTCAGTCTAAATCAAAATCATTACAACAAGATGCTAAAAAATATGCGGATTTTTTAGACTTAGATTACTCTTTCCATTACACAGGTTTAGATAATCTTAAATCACAATTAAATCAATCAGTTAACTAATGGGTAAAATGATTACAATTTATTGGAGAGATATCCCCTCTCATGTGATTTATAAGCTCGGTAGAGAAAAGTATAAGAAGCAGCTTAACCCTAAATTTGAAATTGCCATTGATAGAGCTGCGATGAGGGCTGGTAAAGGTTCGAGTGATGCCTATATGTCAGAATGGAGGAGAGAAACAGTTGCCATGCAAGGAGACCCTCAAGAGTTAGTCGATAATCTGGTGAACGAACTAGAAAATCAATTTACCGATGAGGTTCTTGAAAAAACGATTAAGGCCAAAGGAATAAAGCCTGAATAGGAAAAAAATATGCCGCAAACAATTATTAGCTCTAAGACTAAAGAAATCATCATTGATCCAGATCAACCATTCGTAATCATTGGAGAAAGAATCAATCCAACCAATAGAAAATTGCTCGCTGAAGAAATGAAAGCGGGCAACCTGGAAAGAGTTGAAAAAGATGCTATGAGTCAAATCAATGCAGGGGCGCAAATATTGGATGTTAATGCGGGTGTCCCATTAGCTGACGAACCGAAAATTTTAGCTGACTCAATTAAATTAATTCAGAGTATATCTGATGTTCCATTGTGCATAGATTCTTCAATAGTCGAAGCCTTGAAATGTGGTCTTGAGGCTTATCAAGGTAAAGCTCTATTGAATTCAGTAACTGGTGAAGAAGAACGATTAGAAACTGTTCTGCCTTTAGTTAAACAATTTGGATGTGCTGTTATTGGCATATCTAATGATGATTCAGGTATATCTGAGGATATTAATGTTCGTTTCGAGGTTGCGAAAAAGATAGTTGAGCGAGCTATGGATTATGGGATCCCTAAAGAGGACATACTCATTGATCCTTTGGTGATGCCAATAGGTGCGATCAATGATGCTGGAAAACAGGTCATAGAATTGATAAAGAAACTACAGAATGAATTACAAGTAAACACCACCTGTGGTGCTTCTAATTTAAGCTTTGGTCTTCCAAATCGACATGGATTAAACACTGCTTTTATTGCAATGGCAATAGCCAATGGTATGCCCTGTGCCATCACCAACCCACTTGAAAAAGAGATAATGCAATCAATTAGAGGAGCAAATGTGGTTATGGGGCATGATCCCGAATGTTCTGATTGGATTATGAATTACCGAGAACCCAGAGAGAAAAGAAGCAGAAGAAAAAGAAGAGCTTAGCTCCATATTCTATGGCTCAAATTAATAAAAAAGAGTACAAAATTGCATTCATGCCATCAGGAAAGAGAGGCTCCTTTCCAGAGGGAACAACTATTTTAGATGCTTCGAGATCGCTTGGAGTTGACTTAGATTCTGTTTGTGGAGGTAGAGCAATTTGTGGCCGTTGCCAAATAGAATTAACCGAAGGTAAATTTGCAAAACATGGCATTGAATCTAAATCAGATCATTTATCTGGGATAACAGAGTCAGAAAAAAAATACGAAAAAAGAAAATCATTAGATAAAAAGCGAAGGTTAGGCTGTCAATCTAAACTTCTTGGAGACGTGGTCATTGATGTTCCTCCGGAAAGTCAACTTCATCAACAAATCGTTCGTAAAGATTTTGAAGCCACTGATATTTTCATCAACCCAAGAACACAACTCTACTATGTTGACTCCAAAGTAAATTCATCTACGAATATTGAAGAGATAGTAAAAGAAAGACTGATAAATGACTGGTCTTTGAACATAGAGTCAATTAGTTGTGCCTCAAAAACCCTCAGTGATGCAATCAAAGGTTCTTCTCAGGGTTTTACGGTTGCCGTTAGGGACCAGAAAAATTTGGCAGGGGTTTGGCCTGGATTAATTGAGACAATTTATGGTGCGGCGATTGACATTGGGTCAACCACAATAGCAGTAAATTTATGTGACTTAAAAAATGGCAAAGTGATTTCAAGTCAAGGGTCTATGAATCCTCAGATAAGGTTCGGGGAAGATCTTATGAGCAGAGTTTCTTATTGCATGCAGAACCCTGGATCTCAGACTGAACTGACAAGAGTTGTGCGTGAAGCAGTCAACAACCTTATAGCGAAAGCTTGTTCTGAGGCAGACATTGAAACTAGTTTAGTGTTGGAGACTACAGTCGTTGGTAATCCAGTAATGCATCATCTGTTTCTTGGGTTTGATCCAATCCCATTAGGTGTCCTCCCCTTCACCCTCGAAACCAGTGACGCACTTGCTCTTAAGGCTTCTGATTATGGAATGGACATTCATCCTCAAGCTGAAATTTATGTTTTACCCTGTTTAGCAGGACATGTTGGAGCAGATGCAGCTGCTGTGATTCTCACCGAAAAACCATACGATCAAAAGAAAATGAATCTCATTGTGGATGTAGGAACCAACGCAGAAATAGTTGTTGGCAATCAGGATCATATTTTAGCTGCCTCAAGCCCGACTGGTCCAGCTTTTGAAGGAGCTCAAATTACCTCCGGACAACGAGCCGCTCCAGGCGCAATAGAGAGAGTTAGAATTAATCGATCAACTCTAGAAGCCCGTTTCAAAGTGATAGGTTCAGATTTATGGTCTGATGATCCTGATTTTAGTGAAAACACAGTATCAATTGGTATAACAGGGATCTGTGGGTCTGGGATTATAGAAGCTGTGGCTGAAATGTACTTGTCTGGAATCATTGCTTCAGATGGGTTGATGAATGAAGAAATTGCTAAAGAGAATAAACATCTTTTTAAAGATGGCAGAACTTATTCCTATATGCTCTATGAGGGCGAACAGAAAATAATCGTTACACAAAATGATATCCGAGCAATACAACTAGCTAAAGCAGCATTGTATGCTGGTGCAAAATTGTTGATGGATAAATTAGAAATAAAAAAAATAGACAAAATCAGATTAGCTGGTGCTTTTGGAAGTCACATTGATGTGAAATATGCCATGGTTTTAGGTCTTATACCTGATTGTGATCTAGATGAAGTCAGTTCAGCAGGGAATGCCGCCAGCACGGGTGCGAGAATGGCACTTCTGGATACAAAAAGTAGAAATGAAATAGAAAAACAGGTGAAAAAGATAGAAAAGATAGAAACTGCTATAGAACCTCTATTTCAAGAATATTTTGTTAGTGCTATGTCGGTACCTCATAACTCAGATTCTTTTAATGAGTTGGGTAAAATCGTAAAATTGCCAGAAAATAAACAGGCAAAGACCACCAAAAAAAGAAGGCGAAAGAGAACATCTGATCTATAAATCACCGCGAATAATATCTGAGCAGAATAAATAATTTTGTGATAAATTCCTGCCATTACTATCCTAAACTTTCTTCTATTATGGACAAACTAGAACAACTAATTAATAACCAGGTCAAAGACTGGTCTCTAGATCAAGAATTTTATAAAAACAAAGAGATTTTTGATCTAGAGATTGAGAATATTTATATGAATTCTTGGCTATTAGCTGGACATGAATCTCAAATTCCAAACACAGGTGATTATTTTCTTTTCAATCTGTTATCAGAATCAGTAATTATCATCAGAGGTAAAGATGGTGAGATCAGGGCCTTTATGAATGTTTGCAGGCACCGTGGCTCTCACGTTTGCTTAGAGATTAAAGGCAACGTGAAGCGATTGACCTGCCCCTATCATGCATGGACTTATAACCTGGAAGGTGCTCTAGTGGCTGCTCAGAATTTGAGCAACAACATAGACAAAGAAAATCTTGGTCTTCATAGCTGCTCAATAGATGTCATTGAAGGATTGATAATGGTGAATTTTTCAGATAACCCAACATCACTTGCAATGATGAAACAAGAACTATCAGAGCCAATGCAAATGTTTGGAATGAAAGATCTGAAAATAGCTGCGCATAGAAATTATTCTATTGAGGCCAACTGGAAGCTCACAGTTGAAAATTACAATGAATGCTATCATTGCGCTCTAGCTCATCCAGAATATGCAAAATCGCATAGCTTAAAATATGATGAATCCAGCAAAGAATATCAATCAGCTCAAAAACCAATGATAGATTCACTTGCTAAATGCGGTATGAAGGATTATGAAATATCTGCAGACTATGAAGATCAAATTGAGTCTCAAGAGCAATATGCCTATGCCCGCTATGCATTGTTTGGTAAATACATAACTGGCAGTGAAGATGGCAAAGCCCTCGCCCCTCTGATAGGTGACATCACTGAGTATAATCCGGGTGCTTCTGACTTTAATCTTGGTCCCGTTAGCTTTTTACTAGCCTACTGTGATCACGTGGTTGCCTATGTCTTTACCCCAGTTACTCACCAAACTAGTCAGTGTGATGTTTACTGGATGGTTGATAAGGATGCCATAGAAGGAAAAGATTATGATCTTGAGCGTCTAATGTGGTTATGGGATGTAACGACCAAAGCAGATGAAAGAATTATCGTCAACAATCAAAAAGGTGTAAATTCAAGAAAATACACATCAGGGCCTTTTTCTGAAAAGGAATCAACAGAGAAACGATTTATCAGATGGTATCTTAATCAGTTAAGAGAAACTTTATAGCCTTTCATCATGCCATCTGAGATGGTCTTCAATAAAGCTGGCAATAAAAAAATAACTATGGTCGTAACCTTCATGTTGCCTTAACTGCATTTGAACGTTTTTTTGCTTACAGGCCTCTTGCAACAGTCCAGGTTTGAGATATTGATTGAGATACTCATCGTCTAATCCTTGATCGATCAAAATATCTGAATGCCACCCTCTACTTAATATTAACTCTGTGGAATCATACTGGAACCACGCTGGCATTTGATCGCCTAAGTAAGCGGCAAATGCATTTTCCCCCCAACCCACTTTTGTGGGAGAGCAAATGGGTGCAAACGCTGAAACTGATTTAAATAATTCAGGGTTTTTGATGGCTATGCTTAGTGCGCCATGACCTCCCATGGAATGACCAAATATTCCTGTTTTATTAGTATCAATCGGAAAATTATTGCCTATCGTTTCCATGAGGTCCTTGGTGATGTATGAATACATATTAAAATGCTTATTCCATGGAGACTCAGTTGCATCTAAATAGAATCCTGCGCCTTGTCCTAAAGCGTAATTTTCATCGTCAGGAACACCATCACCTCTTGGGCTCGTATCTGGCGATACGATCATCATCTTCAATTCCGAGGCAATACGTTGCACGCCAGATTTAATACGAAAATTTTCTTCGGTACAAGTTAGGCCTGACAACCATACCAAGGTTTTGAGCTTCTCAGATGAATTATGTTCTGGGACAAAAATAGAAAAAGTCATGTCACATTGTGTTGACTCAGAATAATGTGAACACACTTGGTGATTACCATTAAAAATTTTATTGCTTTGTATAATCTCCATTCGAACTAATTAATCCTCTTCCCAAAAAGAAAAATAACTAGCCAAATTAAAACAATACCCACAGGAATCATTATCATTGGTGGCCAACCGTATCCAGTCGGAACGGTTCCTATTAATAAGGCAATTGATGCGACAATCATTGCATAGGGGAACTGGGTCGCGACATGATCAATATGATTACATCCAGAGGCCATAGAAGACATAATGGTGGTGTCAGAAATTGGTGAGCAATGATCGCCCCAAACTGCCCCACACAAGACACAAGCTACTGAGGAATAAATAATATACATGTGTTCAACATCTGCCATTCCATTTAAAAAGAGTACTTGCCATGCCAAAGGAACAACAATGGGATAAAAAATACCCATTGTGCCCCAACTGGTCCCTGTAGCAAAAGCTGTGGCTGCAGCCAAAATAAAAATTATGGTTGGCACTAAAGGAACAGGAAGAAATTCACCTAAGATAGAAACAAGGTATTGGGCAGTCTGCAGTATTTCTGTAGTTTGTCCTAAAGACCATGCCATGATTAAAACGATAATGGCAAAAATCATAAATTTCACCCCTTCATACCAAGACTGAACTGTTTCTTCCAAGCTTAATAAGCCTTGAGATATGGTTAAAACAAAGGCTGTCATAACGCCTATTAATGAGCCCCATAAGAGAGCTTGATAAGCATCAGCTGACCCGATAATATCCTGAATTGAGTCACCTTCTCCGGTTGCATACAACCCACTAATGACACTGATAATAAAGATCAAAATCGGAAAAAAGGCATTAATTGCCCTCGCTCTTGATGGATCTTTAGGTTCAAGTTGTTTTGACTCTCCCTCATTCGTGTAGCCCATTGAAGCACCTTGCACCGATTTATCATTACCCTGTCTGGCAGCAATCTCGTACTGATACATTACTGAAAAATCTCTACCAGAACCTGCGATTGTAAAAACAAACGCCAACATGAATATTGGGTAAAAACTGTACAATATTGAATTCAGATAAATCGAGTAAGCTGATTGATTAATTGCATCAATCTGTCCTACTGAGACATCGATCATTCCTATTTGATAACCCACCCATGTTGTGATCAAGGCTATGCATGCAACTGGTGCCGCAGTGGCATCAACAAGAAAGGCTAACTTTGCTCTAGAGATCTTCAATTTATCAGTCACTTTCCTCATGGTATTACCCACAACCAATGTGTTTGCATAATCATCAAAAAAGATAGCCAGACCAAGAGATGACGTAATTAACTGGCCTCTTTTAGGTGAAGTGGTAAAACCTGTCAGAGAATTGACAATGCCTTGCATGCCACCATTTTTTGAAATAATTCCCACTAATCCACCGATCATAAGACTAAAAATTATTACTGCAGCATGGTCAGGATCAGCTAAAGCTTGTTTGACATACTTTGAAACAACCTCCAAAAAACTTTGCCATAAAACACCTAACTCAAGTCCTAAGATTGCAAAAGAGCCGACCCACACTCCTAAAAAAAGAGCAGGAATCACACTTCTAAAAAAGAGTGCAACTAAAATTGAAACCAAAGGGGGTAATATTGATAGCCAACCCCACAGAACATTAACTTCTTCTGAAGCTATTTTTTTTTGGTCTAAGAGTAATTCTAATTGGTTATCGGATGTTGCTTCTATTAGAAGATATTCAAAATTCAGTTCATTACTATTACATACTGTGGGTTCAAAAAAGAAATCATTAATTTTTAATTGATGTTTACATGCTTGCTGCTGATCAAAGCCACTAACAGAGACTTCAAAAGGCACGCTTGTAAGAACGACCTCAGGAACTTCAATTGTTGGTGCACTTTCAACCTGAGCTACTGAAAAACTACTGAGGCATAAAATTAAGGTGGATATTTTTTTTATATTCATACGCTAGTTATTTTTGTATAACTTGCCCCCTTTAATAACTACATTGATATTTTCTAAAGCCCGAATATTTAGCAATGGATTATCCTTTACAGCAACGAGATCTGCAAAATATCCTTGTTGAATTTTTCCAATTTTGTCCTCCCAACCCATTACTTTGGCAGCAACAATGGTGGCTGATTGGATGGCTTCAAGGTTGCTCATCCCTAAATCGACCATGTATCTAAATTGTTTAGCATTATCCCCATGGGGGTAAACGCCTGCATCGGTTCCATAAACTATGATTACTCCAGATTCATGGGCTTTAGTAAAATTTTCTCTTTGCAGATCTGTGGTTTCTCTATTTTTCCTCAAAAATTCTTCTGGCCAATTATCAGCTACACCCACGGTATTAATATAATCTCCATTATAAACATCCATGGATAAAGCAACGCCCCTTGCCTTTGCGAGATTTATACCTTCATTATCAATAAGAGATGCATGTTCAATACTGTCAACCCCAGCTAATATTGCCTGTTTAATTGATTCTGCTCCATGAGCATGAGCAGTAACTTTAACTCCTGATTGATGACCAACCTCAACCACAGCGTTAATTTCATTCTGATTCATTTCTGGGCTTCCAGGTAAACTTCCATATGCCAAAACAGCGCCTGAAGCTATCATCTTCAAAAGATCTGCTCCACCTGCAACTGCATTTCCTGCTCTTTGTCTAAATTCATCAACTCCCTTGGTTACGCCAAGCCGAATATGATCGGGAACTTCGCCGCTATAACCTGGTATATCAATGTCACCACCGCCTCCTGGGATGGTGAGATAATAGCCTGAGACTTGCATTCTTGGTCCTTCGGTTAATCCCTGATTAACTTCATCCCTTAATCGCTTATCTGTCCACGCTATATAGACACCAAGATCTCGAATCGAGGTAAATCCTGCTTGCAAGGTTATGGCAGCGTTTACTCGAGCTATAGCCAGTTGTTGGTCTTGTGAACGATTGAGAAAATCACTCATTACACTAGAGCTTTTCTCAGAAATATGGGTGTGCATATCTATTAACCCAGGCAGACAAAAATGATCACTGAGATTTAAAGTGGATGGACTAATATCGTTGGAGGTAGCTTCAGTTATATCCTTAATTTTCTCAGTCTTATTGTTTATATTGATAATGACATCGTCGAGCACAAGTCCACTCTCAACATCTAATAATTTGCCACAATAAATTTCTGAAATTTTATCATTGGCAAAAGAATTTGCTGAGACTAAAACAAAAAAAGCAGTCAAACTGCATTGTTTAATCGAAACCATAACAACAAACTTTACCATAGAAATTATACGATTTAGTTTTAATGTGTAATTCCATTTCGATTACAATAAAAAAATGAAATCATTACCTACATTCATGGCCACTTCAGTGGTTAGAGGAAGCCAGCAAGGCGAAAGTCATGGTGGTATCTATCTGGTCGATTTTGAAAATCAAATAGCTAACATCATGGTTGACTGGAATGATTCTGGGATTGATTTCACTGGACGTGGTTGGGATCGTGGTCTACGTGGCATTGAGTTTTGTGAGAATGAAATTTTTGTAGCGGCCAGTGATGAACTCTTTGTTTATGATCAAGAGTTTAATATTAAACGTTCTTATAAAAATGCTTTTTTAAGACATGCCCATGAAATCAACAAATTTGAAAATCTTTTATTTGTTACCTCGACGGGTTATGACAGCTTATTGGTCTTTGATCTTAATCGTGATGAATTTACAAGAGGGGTTCACTTAAGAAAAGGCGTCAATGGATGGAAATCTCAGCTCTTTGATCCTTTGTCTAACGATGGCCCTGAAATGGCAAACAATCTTCATCTTAATAATGTTCGATGTTCTAAAAAAGGCTTATTTGTAAGCGGTCTTAGAACTGATGCACTCATCTACATGGACAGCGATCTTAATGCCAAAGAATATTGCTCTCTGCCTGAAGGCACACATAATGCAAGACCCTTCAAACAAGGTGTTCTTTTTAATGACACAAAAAGTGATTGTGTCAGAGCTGTGGGCCGTGATGGAGAAGAAACCAATTTTAAAATCCCTACTTATGATGAAGCTGAGCTAACACACACAAATTTGGATGATAGTCGTATTGCTCGCCAAGGTTTTGCTAGGGGCTTATGCCTAGTTAATCAAGAGCTAATTGCGGTTGGTTCTTCACCGTCCACCATCAGCTTATTTCACTTAGAGGAAAAAAAGAGAATTGCGAGTGTAAATTTAAGTATGGACATCAGAAATGCAATACATGGATTGGAGGTATGGCCTTATGAAAGGTTATTGGATCGTTAGATGCGAATATCATAATCAGGAAGCTTTTGAGTTATATGCGAAAGCAGCGACCGCAATTGTTGCAAAGCATGGTGGTGAATTCTTAGTCCGTGGTGGCAATCACATCAAAAAAGAGAATGCGAAACTTGAAAGGACTGTTTTGGTGGAATTTCCTAGTTATGAAGTTGCACAATCGGTATATGATGGAGATGAATATCAGAATGCTATTAGGCATATCAAGAATTGCTCATTGAGAGATTTTGTTATTTCGGAGGGTATATGAATTATAAAAAAATGACGATTATTTTAAGTCTTATTCTAGCCATGGAGATAGGCGCTCATCCAAGTCTTATTATTGAAAATATTACCCTCATTGATGCAGAAAATCCTGTTCGATTAAACCAAACAGTACTTATTGAAGATGGAAAAATACAATCGATTATTGATTCTACTCAAAGTTTCGAAGAGCAGAATCACCACACAATAATTGACGGGAGCGGAAAGTTTCTTATACCCGGTTTATGGGATGCCCATGTACATCTGACCTTTATTCCTGAAATAGATCATGAAACCTATTTCAATTTATTTCTCAAAAATGGAATCACTAGTATTAGAGATACAGGAGCTGTTATTGAGAAACTCCAGCCATCACTGAACTACATCAAAGAAAACCCCAATAAATCACCCAGACTATTTTATGCGGGTCCACTGATTGATGGTAGAGACCGTGTTTATAAAGGAAAGGAGCCCGGATTCCCTGAACTCTCTATTGGTATTGATGAGAACTCAAATATTGAAAATGTAGTCAATGGTTTAATGGACAATGGTGTCACTTTTCTAAAATCGTATGAAATGCTCTCAAAAGATACCTATCTGGAGCTATTGAATATTGCCAAGGAAAATAACCTTAGAGTCACCGGGCATATACCTCTTAGTATTGATCTTGGGGAAGCCATTGAGGCTGGTCTTGGTGGTATGCAACATGTCAGAAATATGGATCTTGCTTGCTCACTCGATGCCCCAGAATTATTGACTAATAGAAGAGCGCAACTTGAAAATGAAAATGCCATAGCAGGGTCTGCTCTCAGAACACAAATACATTCAGCTCAAAGATATTATTCAATTGGTAATCATGACCCTCAAAGATGTTTAAAGATCATTAAAAAATTATCAGCTTATGGGGTGTTTCAAACACCGACTCTCACCATTAATACTCTTGATTCAAGAAGATTTTATGCTGACCCAGAGTGGAGAAAAACCTATCAATATCTTCCTGAAAAAGCGAGAAACAACTGGTATGAAGGTTCAATAGAATCAACCAATCTTGCGGTTACTGACAATGCCTTAATATTTGATAAGTGGAGCTTAGATCTGGTCAATATAATGAATCAAGAGGGAGTAAAAATCATAGCGGGAACAGATACTCCGATTGGCTATCTCACACCTGGCTTTAGTCTGCACAAAGAACTTGAATTGCTCTTCGAAGCTGGAATGACAACACGGGAAGTACTGCGTTCAGCAACCATCACTCCTGCCGAATTTCTTAATATGGAAAGTCAGATGGGAACTATAGTTGAGAGTAAGTTAGCAGACCTAGTTATACTAAATAGTAATCCTTTGGAATCCATCAGCAATACTCAAGATATTTACATGGTTATTTCCAAGGGTATTATTCAATGAATATAATATATATGTGAAAAGACTAGTGTAATGAAAAAACTTATCCTCATATCAGCACTAATGTTCAGCTTCAATAGTTGGGCGTTATCGGATTATAGACCTTATGATGAAACAGCTAATGCACATCAAGATATAGCTGATGCACTGAAAATAGCTGATGAATCTAAAAAATATATTTTGCTTCAAATGGGTGGCAACTGGTGCCCAGATTGCAGAACTCTTGGAGCGTATCTTGCCAGAGAAGATATTAAAGCATGGTTAGATGATCGTTTCATTGTAGTTCCAGTTGATGTGGGAGAATGGGACAAAAATATAGCTATTGCTGAACGCTATGGAAATCCTATCAGCGAGGGAATTCCTGCTCTTGTAGTGCTGGACAAAAATGAAAATGTAGTCTTTGCTACACTTGCTGGTGAACTCGCCTCGGCCAGAAACATGAGTGGAGATGACTTGATTGAGTGGTTAAAAATCAAGATAGAACCCTTTTTGAATTAATGGACCATATCAAAAGCCTAAAAATAGTTATCACTGCCGGAGCATCGGGTATCGGTGCCGAAATTGCAAAAACTCTTTCTGAGGCTGGTGCTCAAGTGATCATTTGTGATAAAAATCAGTCCAATCTAGACTTATTCACTCAAAATAATCCAGAAGTCATTGCCTTGAAGGCTGATGTATCAGATGAAGAAGAGGTCTTATCTCTTTTTGCTGAAGTCAAAAAACATTTTGGAGAAATCAATGCATTAATCAATAATGCTGGCATTGCAGGACCTTCAGCTAAGCTTGAAGATACTGACTTCATAGACTGGAAACAGACAATGAGTGTTAACTTAAATGGAGCATTCCTCTGTAGTAGATCTGCAATTCCTCTACTGAAACTATCTGGAGGTGGATCAATTATTAATATTGGCTCCACTTCGTCATTCATGGGAACACCTCTCCGCTCTTCATACGCAGCCTCAAAATGGGGTTTAATTGGTTTAACAAAAACTTGGGCTATGGAATATGGAGCAGATAATGTTCGGATCAACACAATCTGTCCAAGTTCGGTTAATGGAGAGAGAATTGAACGAGTCATCGAGCGAGAAGCAAACTATCGAAACACCTCAGTGGAGGAAATTAAAGCCACTTATCTCAGTCAAACTTCGCTCAAAACCTTTATTGATGCAGAAGAGATTGTAGGAATGATAGTATATCTGCTGTCACCATTGGCAAAGAAAATTACGGGACAAATGCTCGTCATTGATGGGCACACAGAAAACCTGTCAATGATTGAAATGGATAAGGAATAAGCAATGCAAGCAGCATGGTATGAAGCAATTGGTTCAGCTGAAGGAGTCCTTCATGTTGGAGAAATAGATAACCCTTCTCCACTGGAAGGTGAGGTCCTTGTTGAAGTTAAAGCATCGGGTGTGAACCCTTCTGATGTAAAGACCAGAGCCGGGGCAAGAGGAGAGTTACAATTTCCCCGAATTATTCCTCACTCGGATGGCGGAGGAATTATTGTCGAAGTCGGTGAAGGGGTCAGTGAGGATCGGGTTGGCGAACGAGTATGGATATGGAATGGGGCTTTTGGAAGAGCTCATGGAACTTGTGCTGAGCTGATCGCACTCCCCTCATCTCAAGCGGTTGCGATGTCTGAAGATGTGTCATATGAAACTGCAGCTTGCTTAGGAATACCGGCTTCAACCGCCTATTACGGTGTCTTTTCTGATGGTTCAGTAGAAGATAAAACTATATTAATAACTGGAGGTGCAGGGGCAGTAGGTTATCTGGGCATACAACTTGCTAAATGGTCAGGAGCAAATGTTATCTCTACAGTCAGTGGTGAGGATAAAGCAATTATAGCTAAAGCTGCTGGAGCAGACCTAGTGCTGAACTATAAAACAGATAATGTGATTGAAGCGGTCAATGATTTCACAAAGGGTCAAGGGGTTGACAGAAT
>Ga0209034_10000041_pt1 | contig 58988 bp, 60 predicted proteins | sample MarorgKNORR_S2LV_2_FD_188219 | JGI IMG/M metagenome (GOLD analysis project Ga0209034, IMG submission 188219) | Marine microbial communities from the Southern Atlantic Ocean, analyzing organic carbon cycling - 250m_A/KNORR_S2/LV (SPAdes) (version 2) | ecosystem: Environmental > Aquatic > Marine... | reverse complement strand
AGTCACAGCCCTGACTACCACTGTCTCGCCATGCACCCTGACATCTCCATGAACGCCCACACTTCGTACTGGGAGAAGCGCAGCGAAGTACTGCCATGGTAATTCACACTCGCCACGCGCGGCTGCAGCCTCAAGATGAGTCTCGACGATGTGACAGGCCTGCCTGCAGGCGTCCACCCTATCGGGAGTAATATCGCCTAGAACCCTGACTGCTAAGCCCGGGCCCGGGAAAGGCTGGCGCTCACTGGAGGGTATTCCCAACTCCCTAGCGATGGCTCGGACTTCGTCCTTGTAGAATTCACGCAGAGGTTCTACAATCTCCAGCTCAACATCCTCAGGTAGACCGCCGACATTGTGATGCGACTTGATGACATCCCTCTCGCCTCCGCCCGACTCAATCCAATCTGGCGCGATAGTTCCCTGGACGAGGAACTTCGCGCCGCAAACTTCCTGCTCCTCCTCAAAGACTCGAATGAACTGCTCACCGATGATTTTGCGCTTCTCCTCTGGATCGGTAACTCCGGCTAGATTGCTGAAGAATCGTTCTGAGGCGTCTACAATCTTGAGATTGATTTCTAAATCAGAGAACATTCCTGCGACCTCTTCTGACTCATTCATGCGCATGAGGCCAGTGTCGACATAGACGCAGTGCAGCATACTACCAACAGCACGATGAGCGAGTACTGCAGCGACCGTACTATCAATCCCTCCAGAGCAGGCAATGATTGCAGTATCATCAATTTGAGACTGCAGAGCCTCTACTGCCTCGTCTAAGAGGAATTGAGTTTGCACGGGCTCACTCCCTGAGAGACTCATCGTCCGCGATTACTTGATTAGTGCGCGAGACTCTCCAATCTGAGAAGCTCGAAGCAAGGTCGGAATCAGTCAAAGAGAGCATCTGTATTGCGAGCACAGCGGCGTTGTCCCCCCTATCTACGCCTACTGTAGCCACCGGCATGCCTGGAGGCATCTGAACTATCGATAGCAGGCTGTCGTACGGGACCTTTCCTCCTACTGGTACTCCGATTACAGGCAGAGTAGTCATTGCTGCGACTACTCCAGGAAGTGCCGCGGCCATTCCTGCCATACAGACGAAAATCTTGCAACCGTCATCTATGGCCTCCGATACGACCTGCTCGAGGTACTTGGGGGCTCTGTGAGCCGAGGCGACCCTGACCTCGTGAGAGATGCCGAACTCCGATAGCACCGCTGTGCACTTGTTGGCGATAGGCAGGTCGGACTTGGAGCCTAGCAGTATGGAGATGTCCATGACTCAGCGGGAGGTAGTCGGTTCAAATGCCTGCCGTCCGGATTGCCTCAGGAAGTGAGTAGGGCCGAAGGCCAATCTAGACCTGAGATAACCACCTGGGGTTCGGACAGAGCAATGTAAATGGAGGAATCAGCGAACGGATCATGTACGAATCCAGTTGTCCCAATCAAGGCCATTGCTACGAATCGATGATCCCCTCTGCTGGCTCCAGATAAAGTGATTCTTTTCCCCTCCAAATTCAGATACGCAATCGGCCCACTAGTCCAGAATTCAGATACAACCTCCCAGCCATCTAGCAGGTCATCCGAGGTTCTCCAATCTGAGGATTTCACCGGCAGCAGCCATCGTCCGGCCGGCATCATGATGACTTCTCTGATTCTCACATATGTGCGCATCCAAGTTAGCCAGAACAGGCCATATGAAACCCAACCCAAGGCTGGATGGATGAGCACATGAAGCCCGAAGACTAGTGAGGCGAATGTGAACGAGGGCCAATCGAAAGGCAGAGTATGAAAAGATCCGACATGAGTGGGCTGTGATGACCGAATTAGGTAAAGCGGCACCAGGATGAGAAGCCACGAGAGGGTGAAGAAAGCAGCAGCAGACATCTGGTCATCGACAGGAGTCCTATCTGGAAGCGCTAAAGGGACGGCTGTGAGCACTAGAAAGAATGGTGACCAAGCTAGAGGGAGTAGAATACTGGAAGCTACAGGTTTCAGAGTCTGGCGCATCCAACCCCTACCTAGTTCACCGGAGGGAGTTTGCCATAACTCGGGGAGGTCTGAATTGGCCTCGTTACCGGAGGGTTGCTTGCGAGAACCTACCCAGCTCGATTCGCCCGACAGCCAGAGATGATCTTGGCCGGCCTCCATAGGCTGCGGATGGGCCTGCTGGTCTTGTTTCTTCTCTACTCAGACCCGGGGTGCCTTAGGATGAGGTTTCGGGCAGCCCATACTTCATCCACTCTCCTCACATCAGTATTGTGCGGCGCAGTGGTCACTATTTCCGCGTCCTCTGCAAGCACGGCAAGGAAATCCTCGGCAAACTTATCGAGAACTTCTCGGCTCTCGGTCTCCGTAGGCTCAATCATCAGGCATTCAGGCACAATCATCGGGAAGTAGAGAGTAGGTGACATGTAACCATAGTCTAGTAGCCTCTTAGCGATGTCTTTGCCGGTCACCCCTGTGGTTTCCTTCAGTGGTTGCATAGAGAGTGTGAATTCGTGTTTGACGACTTCTGCTGGAGCGCCATCGACCGGCATAGCAGGGATTCTCTCTAGAGTACTGGAGTCGGGATTCATGATTCGATGCCGAAGATAGTTTGCGTTCAACACGGCGTGCTCGCTCATCAACTCTAACTCACGACCGTATCGGCGGTAGAAGGCCCATGCGCGTACTACCGCCCCGGCGTTGCCGTGCCATTGCTGGACCTTGCCGATAGTCTTGTCAGGAGTACGCCAAAAGTATCGATACCCATCTCCAGTTGCACCTCCATCTTCAACCGATTCACGATCGACCAAGGGAGAAGGAAGGTAGGCTGCAAGATGTGACTTGACGCCAATAGGGCCGCTTCCAGGGCCTCCTCCTCCGTGAGGCTGGCTGAAGGTCTTGTGTAGGTTGTAATGCACAGCATCGAATCCCATCCTGCCCGGGTCGGTCTTGCCAAGAATCGCATTGAAGTTGGCGCCGTCGTAATACATCTGGCCGCCCGCGGTATGGACGATTTCTGCTGCTTCGGCTATCTCAGGCTCAAAGATTCCGAGAGTGCTCGGGTTGGTAATCATCATCGCGGCGGTATCTTCTCCCACGGCCGCTCTGAGAGCATCTAGGTTGATGCGTCCATCTTCGCCACTGGGGATCTCAACAATATCGTAGCCACACATAGCAGCTGATGCGGGATTCGTGCCATGTGCCGAATCGGGCACGATTACCTTGTCCCGGTGATTCTCGCCGTTTGAGCGATGATATTCCTGAATACACCTGATGGCTGTGAACTCACCCTGTGCGCCGGCGACAGGCTGCAATGTGACTTGGTCCATTCCGGAGCAGATCTCCAGCATATTCTGCATCTCGTAGAAGATAGCTAGCAGACCTTGGATTTGATGTTCCGGTTGCAACGGGTGAATCCTGTCGATACCAGGCAATTGCACGATTCTCTCATTAATTCTGGGGTTGTGCTTCATGGTGCATGAGCCTAGTGGATAGAATCCTGTATCGATACCGAAGTTTCTCTGTGACAGCCAGGTATAGTGGCGCACTAATTCCGGCTCGCTGGCTCTCGGCCATTCGGGTAGATTGGTCCGGCGTAGGGATTCTGGGACTGTTTCAACAGCATCCATCAGTATCGGCTCGGGCTGAGACCAGCCGGAGCCAGCAGCACCATTGAACTGGAAAATGTCGCTCATGCGCCCACCTCCTCAACCCAAGATGACAAAGCAGAGACTAGCGCATCGATATCAGACTGACTTGTTCGCTCATCGCAGCCAATTAGCAGACAGGTGGACATCGAATCCCACCACTCTCCCAGAGGTAGTCCAGCGAGTACTCCGGCCTGGTCAATGTGTGCGACAGCATCGGCGGCTTCACCGGGTAATTTGACAGCGAACTCCCTGAAGTTAGAGGTGTCAGGATCGACCAACACGACCCCTGGTATCGAGCATACTGCTCTCTTGGTCACTTCTGTCACCGCGGCGATTCGGAGAGCGAGTCTTTTCAGCCCCTCTGGGCCGAGCAATGCCATATGCATAGCTCCCATCAGAGCGATGAGTGTCTCATTGGAACATATGTTGGATGTCGCCCGGTGGCGGCGAATATGCTGTTCCCGGGTCGAGAGTGTGAGTGTGAAGGCATCTCTGCCATCCTCATCAATCGTCTTTCCAACAATCCTACCAGGCATCATTCGGAGATATTCTTTCTCGCAAGCGAATAGGCCGTAGATTGGCCCTCCCCCTGTGGGGCCAATCCCGAATGGCTGACCCTCTCCTACGACAATGTCGGCACCGTAATTGCCTGGGGCTTCGACTATTCCAAGAGAGACTGCATCTACTCCTACGATTAAAGCGGTGTCCTCTCCGATGATTTCTTTCAACTGCGCTATTCCTTCATCGAGTTCGCCGAAGGCATTCGGTTGCTCTACATACACGGCGCAGGCTCCGGCTGCTACCACAGCGGCTCCCAAGTCGACGCGCCCATCCCTGCCGTGCTCAAGAGTCCGTAGCTCGATTTCTCCTCCTTGGGAATAGTTCTCAATGACCGATAGTCGGTGAGGAGGTACGAATTGCGAGACATACACCACGCCCTTCTGAGTGGCCTTGCGCCCCTTCACCCTGACAGCACATGTAATGGCCTCGGCAGCAGCAGTGCTGGCATCATACATCGAGACATTTGAGACTGGTAGTCCTACTAATTCCGAGACCATCGTCTGAAACTCCCACATCGCTTGGAGCATACCTTGGCTGACTTCAGGCTGATAGGGAGTATAGGAGGTGAGGAACTCTCCTCGAGTAGCAAGCATGGGCACCATTGTTGGTACGAAGTTGCGGGCCAGACCGGCTGCGAGGAATGATGGTCGCGAATCTAGGTCTACATTGGCACCTAGTAAGTGCTGAGCATCGGCCAATATCTCTTCTTCTGACTGCGGATCTCTTAGCGGCAGGGGGTCAGTTCTGCAGACATCTTTGGGGATGTCTGAGAACAGGTCATCCATAGAATCTAGGCCCATTGCTTCGAGCATCTCCTGCTCACGGCCTAGATTCGGTAACTGGTCCATATCTCCTAACTCCGCCTCCCGGCGCTCCGAGCAGAATCGCGCCAGCCTTCAATGTTCGTTGTAAGAGTTTTCACAGACCGTCGACATACACTTATTTGCTCATTCGAACTGGTAGGTGTAGCATGAAGGTCGCAATCACGTCTGCGGATACGTTCGTGGCACCCTACCTTGAGGAGATGCTCGGCGACTCAGCCATCCTTGTTCCCGGAGAAGCCCTCGCCGACCCTATGACTCTCGACGCCTTGCTTACTCCGTGCAGTGCCTTGATTCACATCAACTCCCGCCCGGTCGATACAAGCGTTGATCGGACTGACAGAGAGGCATATATCTCGATGCGTGAGTCCTCTAGGCCAATATTAGATGCAGTCAACAGACATGGTGGACTTCACCTTGTCATTCTAGGAACTCTAAGGGTCCACCCTCAGTGGGAGCCAGGGGATGCCTACTACGGAGATGACTCCACCTTGGCTCCAAGAGATACAGCCGCAGAAGGGCAACTATGGATGGAGGAGAGCGCCCTTGAGCGGGCCGAGGCCGAACGTCCAGTGAGCATTGTTAGAGCCTCCAATGTACAGGGAGTTCCCCTCACAGGGCCTCCAGGTAACGGCCTACTTCACAGATGGGCCGAGGAATGTCAGATCGGATGGATAAATATCCCCGGTGACGGTTCGGATATCAAGGACTTCGTACATGTTCAGGACCTAGTCAGAGTGGTTGATGCGGTTCTATCAAATCCTCCTCCAACTAGAGAGAGTATAGCAGTTGGCTCGGGCAAGGGGATCAGCATGGAAGAGCTTGCTGGGATATTCAACTCTCGGACCGGATGCGATACAGAGTTCGGACAAAGTGATGTCGGCGAGGTGTTTGGAATGGTGGATTCTTGGGCACTGCAAGAGAGGCTTGGATTCAAGCCCGAAATCAGTCTTGAAGAGATGATTGGTGAGGCCTTCGAGGCTGCCGGTCACTGAGCACTCACAATCAATCGATTGCGAATGCCATTCCAACCAGAAAAGCCGGCACTCATTGAGGTCCGCGTGCCCTTAGACATAGAACCACTATCTGCTCCGGATGGGAGTCTGACTTCGACTTCTCCGACTCCTGATACCTCGCCGAGAACGGTGACGCCTCCACGATAAGCGTCTTCTATCCCTATACCGAATGTACGCTCAGGATCGGATGTCACTTTGATTTCGAAATCGAAGTTCTTACCCTTAAGAGAATCAGCGAGCTTTCGCTGGTCTGAGAGCATTCTTGCTTCGGCAAAGGCGGTGGCTACTTCGGACATGCTCGAAACTGTATCAACCGTTTGTTTAGATGACGGGGTTTCCTGAACTGCTGCCTCGCTACTTACCGAGGGTGAACTGAAAGATTGGCTCCTCCTTGAACCCACAGTAACTCGATCAGGGACCGAGACTCTAGCGCTTGCATTGACCTTGGTAGTTCTGTACCAATCATCTGGGTCCTCATACTCCGGGACAACCACATCAGTATCGACCTCCACCTGATCTGGAATCTCTATCTCAGTTTCCACCTCAACTCGGTCAGGAACATCGACCTGGTACTCCTCATGCCAATCGTCGTGGCTGGAATACTCTGATTCAGACTCGCCTTCAGATACTGATTGCTGATCGCTGAAAGACTCGGGAGGCAGGGGAGGAGGTGGTGGAGCCTCTGCCATCATTGGAGATCTATTAGAAGCAACTACGGTTCCTGCGGCCGCTGCAGCAATAGTAGCCCCTGCTGCGATGGTTCCACTCTTCTCTGCTAATTGAGATGTCAGTTCAATCTGCATCCTATCGGCGTTAGCCTTCCACAATGATCTGGCTGGTGATTTCAGCATGAAGGGGAGTTGGTCAATCTGTTTCTCGACTTCGGCGTCTGCTATTTCTCTGGCCTGCTCGACGGTGATTCTACCCTCCATGACATCATCCTCCAAAGAGGCGATAGTGGACTGGATACCGTCAGAGAAATTGTCGAAATCATTGCCATCAGAACCAGCGCGATATCTTGGAGGTTCGAGGTTTACTACTTCTGACTCGAAGGCTAGTGAGTAGCCAGTATCGTAGAACACACGAATGCTGTATTCTCCCTCTGCCTGAGCGGGAAGTGCGGCATTGGTCGGGTCGATGTCTCTTAGCCAACGCCAGTTGTTGCCGTGATCTTCGTTGCGAGCTCCTTTGGGATAAACTCCCATCCAAGCCTCATCGGTGAGGGCGTGAGGGTTTATGAGTCGGAATTGAATTTCCGAGCCAGGGATTGCGCTGATGATTTCCACTCTCATGAGTTCTTCAGGCGACGGTTGATTAGAGTCGTAAACGGCGGGGAGTCGTGCTACCTCTCCGATGTCGTTCCATAGGCCATTGGAGTAAAATTGGACTCTATTCTCAGAGCCTCCGTAATTGTTCGGCTCACCGTCAGCCCAGTTAGTGAAGCTCCATTGGCGGCCGTCTGACCAGTGCCAGTGCTCTGGATCTGTTCCGTTGCCGCTTCCGTGACGGATGGCTCCTATCCAAACCGTCTCGCCTCCGGAAATTGCTCTAACCTGTTCATTTTCCTCATTACTAGTTATCGAGGCTAGATGCATCCCTAGGGAACGAGCCTTCTCGTGGTGCCCTTCCCAAGTAAGTTGGTCCCTTGCCAAGGTATACCGATCATCCTCAGTGTCCTCCTCTTGCGAGGCCATTGGTTCTGTCCATGCCTCGAGGCCAGAAGGCCGCTCTGTCTCCGATGTACTTGATTGAGAGGCTGAAGGAGTGACTGAGATCTTGCCGACCCCTACCCACCTGCGAACACCTGTTGGAAGTGAATTGTCTGACCGAGGCCTAGCCCAACCTCCTCTGTACCAGTCGTTGCTACCATCCTGCTCCCTGTCGTCAAGACTCCACGAGGATGCACCACCGCTGTTTGCGTTGTAGAAGTATAATCTTGTTCCGGTTGGATTCATGTACCAGGTCTTGCCGTTAATCTTGTCTGGTTGAGACTCGTATACTCCGTTGTACTGACCATTAGGATGATCTCTGATTAGGATGGAAGAGCCTTCTGCTAATTCCTCTGTAGGCCCTCCTTCAAACAATGTCAGAATCTCTTCAAGATTGAGGGTGCCGTCGGTGTTAGTATCAACTGCCGAGAATATGGCAGACAAGATGGCGTCGGGGGCCTGTTGACCAGTAATCGACTCCAGTGCGGCCTTGAACTCAGAGTGATCGATAGAGCCGTTGCCGTCTAGGTCATACTTAGTGAATAGGGCTTCAGCGGTAATGCCCTTCTTGCGGAGAAGCTCCTGTAGATTCTTGATCGCTACGGCCTCTATGGTCCCGCGGACTCGCGACTGCATGGCACTTGAGATTGGAAGTTGGCAATGAGTATTTTCCCGGCGACTCAGTACTCACGGTTGTCATCATATGAATGGGGGTCGCTTTACCAGCGCCTTGACTCTCCTTCGGGGACTTGCCTGAATCCAAACCTCGCTTCCCTGATCAACCCCCTTCAGATATGCCATGGCGATACCTGTTCTCCCCTTGCTAGGAGATGGGGCACCGCTTGTTACTCTCCCCACTATCTGTGCATCATCTTCATCAGATGATAGCACAATATGTCCAGGACGGGGTGCTGGACCTCTATCGAGGCACTCTAGACCATGCCATCTGTCGCCCAATTCAATAGACTGCACGACACGATCTTTTCCGATGAACTCGTGCTCCAAGTCCAAACCGAAAGGCACCGCAGTCTCAGCTGTGTCTCGATATAGGAAATCCTCAGGCAGTGGGGGCTCAGCGCTTGACCCTAGTCCGGGCCAAATGAAGTCCTGCCCGGAAAGGAGGTAGCCCTTCTCAAGACGTAGAGTGTCTCGTGCTCCTAAGCCCACTGGCACTAGTCCATGGGCTCGTCCGGCCTCTAGAATCGCGTCCCACAGAAGTGGGGCCTGCTGATTGGCGATAAATATCTCATAACCCTTCTCACCAGTGTAGCCAGTTCCTTGAATCCAGCCTTCTATTCCAAGATCGTTTGCGGCTATCTCTTGGCATGCGAACCTACCTACTGTGTTGTCCTGGCCGATGGTTTCCACAAGGATTCGTGCTGATGCAGGACCTTGGAGGGCTAGGATACTAGTTCTCGCAGAAAGATCCTCAAGCGTGATTGAGCCATCCTCAGGCAGTAGTGATGTGAACCAATCCAGCATCACAGGAACCATCGAAGCATTGGGAACTCCGAGGACTTCAATCTCGGACTTGATAGCGAAGATCATGTCGTCGATGATGTGGCCATCGTGGTCGAGGAAGTGAGTGTAACCACACCTTCCACTTGGGAAGTTCAAATACTCCTGAGTCGCTATGCTACTGAGCCATGAACGAACACCCTCACCACAGAAGCGGAAGAAACCCATGTGAGATACATCGAAGAGGCCGGCGGATGCACGGGTCGCTAGATGCTCTTCCTGTATTGAGGAGTACCATATCGGTAGCTCGAAGCCGTGAAAGTCAACAATCTTGGCTCCCGCTTGGATGTGACAGTCAAACAATGCAGTCCTGCTCGGCTCTCCTTGCATGGCCTATGCATGATGATTGGGTGCAAGAAGTTACGGGAAGCGATGGCAGGGAAATGTTGGATAAAGGGCTCTATAATGTATGAACAATGAGGGCAAATGTTTAAATAAGATTGGCACTACTATACAACTACAGGTTGAGAAGATGGAACGAGACACTGCTAAGCAGGCCGGCAAGGCTAAGGGAGATTCGAAGCAGCGTAACCGCTCTTCGCAGTTCAATCCTGCAATGAGGCCTTCTAGAGGGCGTAGTACAGATGCTGTCACCGGTTCATGCGAAGTGTGTGGAGCGAGTTCCTGGGACACCGATGACGTGCGTGGAGAGACGGCTTGTTCGGAATGCGGATATGTTGCCGCTGAGAACATGATTGATCCCGGTGCAGAGTGGATAAACCACTCAGGCGGAGATGACCGTAGTCGAGTCGGTGCACCCACTACTCTGACTCTTTCCGACAAAGGACTCTCTTCTGAGATTCAGAGACGTGACTTGACTGCTGGCGCTGCCAAGCGGCATGGCATGAGTGGTAAGGGGCTCAGAGAATGGAGGAGGAGGCAGCGCATAGACCAGCGTAGTAAGACTCGTGACAGTCGTAGCAGGAATCTTGCCAAGGCAATGCAGTTCATCCGTGACCGGGGCGATTTACCTCCACAAATTGAACAAGAGGCGGCTGGCCTGTACAGGCATGCCGTACAGCGTGGCCTAGTCACTGGTAGGAGCATCAGGGGAGTGTCTGCAGCTTGTGTCTACATCGCTGCTCGTGAAGCCAAGATTCCTCGCCGGATAGAGGATGTAGCTGAGGCCTTTGACATGATCAAAGCAGTGGAGGAGAAGGAGCTCAAAAGGACTATCAGACTGGTTGCCAGGACTCTGGGCACCCACCACATCACCGGACCTGAGGAGTACTTCGAGAAGTTTCACTCTGACCTCGGCCTACCACCTCATGTGCTCGGCGAGGTCCGCAATCTATGGGACTCCGTCAAGGACAACTTATCTTGGCAGGGTAAGAAGCCCTCTGGAATCGCTGGAGTAATCATCTACAAGGCATCTCAGGAGAGTTCCTCTCCAAGGACTCAGAGCGAGGTATGCAAGGTTTCGGGAATCAGCGAAGTCACGCTTAGAGGATTACTGAAAATCCTAGCCCAACTCTTGCCCGAGTAGGTATGCTTGAAAATCTGAGTCTCTGTGTCCAATCATGCCTACCGAACTGGTAGAGGAGCTTGCCGCCGGCCTTGCTGATGAGGTAGATCGGAAATTCGAAGGGAAGCAATGGTGGTACTGGGCCAAGACTATCTTGTTCTACGGACCTGCCGTTCTGATTGCTATTTATCTTCTAGGATTTTTCCTGGGCCTATTCTGACTGACACAATAATTGCCATGCCATCTCCCGGCCTCATGACTAGGTATCCCTCCTAGCTCACGACTACTGGTGGTGGACGCTGGGGGATTTGAACCCCCGGCCCCCTGGTTGCAAACCAGGTGCTCTTCCAAGCTGAGCTAAGCGCCCTTGAGGCTGCCGACCGAGCGGGAGTTCTTGAGTGCAACCGTTGGTAGAAGTCATTCCTGCTCGCTTGTTCGAGTCAACCTAGGCAGGATGAGCATGATGCCCAGTAATGAGGCGATGAGTAGCAGAGTGGCCGGATTGGTCTCGCCGGAATTCTCAGTCTCTTCTTCCTCCGTGGGAATCTCGGGAACAATGTGAATGTCATCTGAGAAAGTGACCGTGAATGTACTCTCTGAGACAGACCCATTGTACTCGACCTGATGGAGTAGATCTAATGTTCCTGGTAGAAGGCCGTTGGAGGGATCTAAGAGAACCAGTGCTGTTACCTCACATGATGAGTCCACCCTCTGACCTGTCTCATTGAGCTCACACGACGCAGTGAGCCAAGTTGTAGAGATATCATCGATACCATCGAAAATACCGTCTCCATCGGCATCAATCAGAATCCTGTGGGATGAGTTTTCCCTATCGTCGACATTGCGGAAGAACAGGGAGTCAGTTGTAACTAGTGTTCCAGGAGGAACGCCATATGGAGTTACTCCATCTTCATTGAGAAGCATGGTAAACTCCTTTGGCTCGTGTGCTACTACTGGCGCTGACAGAAGAATTAGAGAGATGCATACAGACAACGATGTGATTCCGCGCACGCCCCTCCGTAGAGGGGCGATGGCTTCAACATGACCTGCGGGTTCGCGGGCATCGTGGATTCCGAACGCATGGCTCTCGCCATCGGCCTAGTCGTCTGTCTAGTCGGTGCATCAGCGGCTGTGCTAATGCTGTCTGGCAGTCCCGAAGATGGTGTTTTGGGAACTTCAGAGATGCTCGACCCTCTATTGCAGGACGAGGAGCATGATCACAGGAATGCAAGTCAACACATCATGTATACCGACAACATCCAACCCATCTCGTTTAACGAACTCACAGCACCAGGTAATGCTGAGGTTCAGGTTGCAGACTCTCCCGACGGTAAGACCTACGCCTACATCGCCGGCTGGAGCGAGATGCACATAGTCGATGTTACAAATCCTGCTAACACAACCGTTACCGGTGTATACTACGATCCCAATACTCAAGTTCTCGATGTCAAGTATCTCGTGTACAACAGTAGAGAGTATGTGATTGTTCAAAACCAGTTGGTCGATCCGGGTGCAGCCGATCCCAATGTGGGAGAATGGGAGGACCCCGCTCAGGTCACTGTCACTTTGGTTGATGTAACGGACAAGAGTAATCCCAGTTGGGTTGACTCTTGGTACGATGCAGATCACCCTAGTGGACCTCACAATCTCTACACCCACATGATAGATAACGAGTGGTACATCTTTGTGGCTAACCCCGAATATGAGTCCTGCGATGTGGGGCAGGGGGATGCTTGCGGAGGCATCACAGTCGCTCACCTCAACTTTGCCGGATATGGAGACCTGCCTCGCATAGTCAAGGTCGGAGAAGCTGAAGTCAGCTGGGAAGCCACTCTTGGGGGTTGGATCTACATCCACGACATGACAGTTCAGACCTGGCCGGGAGAAGATACCAACGATCCTCGATTTGGGAGAACCTATGTTTATGGAGCATACTGGGAAGCAGGGCTGAGAATCTTCGATGTCTCTGATGTACCACATCCAAACAAGGACCTTGTCGAGTATGCTTGGTACGGCTCTCTGTGCAGACTATCAGGTGGGACCCAGGCTGGCTGCACTTGGAGGGCTCCCGAAGTAGGTCAGTGGATGGAATTCGAAGACTTCGATGGTGACGGGGAGATTGACTGCGGTTGCACTAGCAACGAGAATGGTGGACGCGCCTCATACATTCACTATGCTGAGCCTGTCGATGAGATGGTTGATGCATCTCATCTAGGCTATCCTGCAGGCAAGATGCACCTGACACTGCTGGCAACCGAGGTGCTGGAGACAACAGTAGGGACAGGAATGGGATATCTGCTTGACACCACAGGATATGAGGAGGTGAACGGGAATGTCAGATTCATGCCTGAACTGATTCATGGTTGGGAGATTCCATTCGCTAACGAACACCACATACCTGGAGGAGAGGAGTGGTTGCTGTTCAGCCCGCACAATGCTGACACTCACGTATTCCAGACCGGACTACCAGGTCTGCCAGATACCAGCCATGGAGGGGCTTGGGATGCTAGGATCTACCTCTCAAGCTACCATGCTGGACTCTGGGTGGTTGATGTCGAGACTCTGATGCTGGCTGGGCTGTCTGAGGGTAACAAGACAGAAACTCACATGGATGCTACCGTGGGCTTCCACTTGCCTCACGGGGTCGATGGTCAGCCACTGGACAGTTCGTACTACGATTTCGGATGGACTCCATTCCTTTGGGCTGCTGAATATCACAAGGGATACACCTACCTTTCTTGCATTACAACCGGACTGTACATCGTCCAATTGGACATAGACAAACCGTATGGCACGGGAGGATGACTCGCCCAGAGCGCGTAGCGCTCGGGCGACCGGTGCATTGAACAACTGACTGTTATCGTCGGCGGTCGGGGTGGCAACTGATGAGTGGCGTGAATGCGAAGATGATGCTAATGGTGGCGCTGATGGCGCTGGCACCTCTCTCGGGATGTCTCTCAATTATCGGAGATGGAGATTCCGAAGATGACGGATACAAGTGGATTGATCCGGTCATTGAGGTCGAAGATGCGAATCACTCTCACAATGATTTGCTAGCTCACCGACTCTCAACCCCTAATGCTAGGCTGATTGACTATCACAATCTGAACTGTGATGGCAATGTCAAGCCACCTGCGGAGCTTGACGATACTGCTGGTAGGCCATGTAAAGAGGAATTCAAAAATGTCGGGCCCACACCCGGCGACAACTCCGAGATTGCGATTGAAGGCAACTTCCACGAGGATTGCGAGATATACGGCGATGGAACTGGTGGCTGCTATGCATATGTCTCCAGTTACAACCAGTTCGAAATCCTCGACATCAGTAATCCGAATAACATCGTTCTACTGTCTACCTATTATGCCGAAGTCGCTAGGATGATTGACATCAAGGTCACAGAGGACAACAACTGGGTCCTCGTAAACCACGAGTTGACGAACAGCGAACTGGATCCAATACCTAACGATGATGATGCTAACAGTGGGACTAACAGACTCGATGTGATTGATGTAAGTGACAAAACTCGTCCTGTGAAGGTAGCTGAGTGGAACAACCCCCCAGCAGGCTTCCACAATCAGGACCTAGCGGTTTATTGTGACTGGGAAGGTGCTTTTGACCCCTATGAGGAATGCAGCCTGTTCCTTTTCGGGGCCGACCCATATCCAGAAATGATTGAAGGGAGTAGCGGAACATTCTACAAAGGAACTCAGATATTCTATGTCCCCAACGGATTCGAGGGTTGGATTACTGGTGATAATTCTAGTAGGGAAATACTCAGGTGGGGTGGATACACCCCCGAGCCTTACACCACTTGCGGTGGCTCGATTTTCAATCACGATCATGTGTACTTCGTTCACCCTATTACCAAGCAAAGGTTGCTTGTCGCCTCTTACTGGGGTGCTGGACTCCGACTGGTGGATGTCAGTGACCCTCCAACTATTGCAGACCCAGCGGGCATCTCATGGCCGCCTGAAATCGGTCGCTGGCTGGGCTGTCCGACCGACGACTCGGGATGGTACGGCCCCAATGGAGGTGGCCATGCCGGCATGACCGCTGAAGAGTGGCTAGATTCCAATCAGGGTAATGACAACATCCACTATGCAGTCCCTCAGGATTACCTGATTTGTTCAGGAATTAGTGAGATGGATCCTGTCTCAGAATGGCCTTCCAATTGCGGTACTGGCCCTGATGACCCTGAGCACGGCGTCAACTGGAGGCACTACACCTACATCGCCCCAGAGTATGGTACCAACGCCAATCACACAGGATACATCTGGACGATAGATACTACAGATCCGACCAAGCCTTTCCTCGTCTCCAAGTGGAGGCTTCCTGGCGAGGGCATTCTGGCGAATGGCAGTAGCCACCCACAGCACTACATCCCTGGTGGCTATATCTTCAGCCCTCACAATGGTGACACCGGACACGACGGACATGTTTACTGGACTCACTATCACGCTGGTGCTTGGGCTACTGATCACGGGCATATTTGGGATGAATTAGTTTGGGAAAATGGCTATCCTGAACCTGACAGAGGATTCCAGGCAATTAGTGAATTAGCGCCAACTCATACCATTGGATACTACCTCCCTGCTGGGCCGCCTTGGCTGGATGACCCGGCCGAGGAGATGGGTTACGACATGGCCGACTGCTGGGCATCGTGCATGATTCCATTCGACTGGGGACTTCAGTACGACCCGCGAGGGTTCGTGTGGATCTCAGAGATGGTCAGTGGAGTGTATGCTGTCCAGTTTGACGAGGATTACGATCCCAGATACCACTACCCGGCACTATGGCAGGCTGAGGCTAGCGATGACTGATACTAGGTTCATCAGCAGAGCGCTGGTTCTTTGCATTGTGGTTGTACTTGTGTCGCCTTCTGCGGCAGCTCATGGTGCGAACACATTCTCATTCATCATGAGGAGCGAGAGTGTGGATCCGGAATCAGCACAGGTTCTCCAGAATGATACGCTGATTTTCTACAATGTTGTAGATTATGAGAGGAACATTTCCTTGGAGGGCCCCTATGGAGAAGAAGTGTGTACAGCAGGTCCATCTTCACCTGGTACAGAAGACGAATGCAGGTTCTGGCTGGATCCAGAAAAATATGGCCCCGAAACCTATGGGATTCAAATTTTCTCCAATGGCAGCTGGTGGAAAGAAGTCGTTGTAACCGTAGTACTGGACAACCACACAGAAGTCCTACCTCCGGATGGATTCGTATTCGAACCTGAACCAAATGAATCCGAAGATTTGGGAAGATTTTTCTTGAGTGCGGCCGTCCTGCTTGCCGGAGCTGCTGCATTAATGCGTATCTCCAGAGACAAGAAGGGGGATGAGGAGGAATGAGGCAAGTACTCACTCTGCTAGTCGTAAGCTGCCTGCTAATGGCAGGATGTCTTGGTGGAGATGAGGATTTCTTCTATGGTGAAGACATCAACCCGTCGGTCCCAGTCGAGGACTTCATCCTAGTAGATCAGAATGGAGAGTTCTTCTCGTTCTCTGAATTGGAGGGTAAGGTGGTTGTAGTAGCCTTCCTATTCACCAGATGTCCGGATATTTGCCCGGTAGTCAGTGCCAACATGAACTATGTCTCCCAGGAGTTGGGTGAACTTTACGGTACCGAGGTGGCAATGCTGTCGATTACTGTCGACCCTTGGAGAGACAATTTCACGATTATGCACTCCTACGCCGAACAGCGCGGCCTAGACTGGCCTCATCTGACCACTTCATCTGAAGATCTCAGCGACTTCTCCGATTTAACCGATGTATGGTCCAACTTCGATGTCGGGCTGGAGACCAATGCATCCGACCTCGATTCAGATAGCGTCGCTGACCTCTTCGACTCCTGTCCGGATACTCCAGAGGGAGAGGCTGTCGACGATCAGGGCTGTGGGCTGGAGACGCAGCAGACCGAGGGCGATGTCTCGGTCAAGCACCACCCCCTAACTTACTGGGTGGATCACACAACTGGAACTATTATTGTCGACAAGCAAATGCGTCAGAGAGTCTGGTGGGGTGATGCGGATTGGATTCCAGAACTTGTCCTAGAGGATATTTACTCACTATTGGAGGAATGAAATGAACAAACCGAGTGTAGCAATCTTGCTCTCTCTGATTCTTCTTCTACCGGGTTGCATGAGTGATGACATCGAGCTAATCGGAACGGAATATCTCGACCCTCCAGAAGCACCTGACTTCAGTCTGTTCGATCAGAATGGGGATGTGTTCAGGTTCTCGGATCATGAAGACAAGGTGATAGTGGTAGCATTTGTTTACACATCTTGTCCCGATATTTGTCTAATTATCTCGGCAAACTTGCACTATGTTAAGGAGAACCTAGGGTCTAATTCAGAAGATGTGGTTTTCGTATCAGTAACGATTGATCCTGCCAGAGACACCATCTCTCATCTGTCAGAATGGACTGAACAGATGGGGTACGATTGGTATCATCTGACTGGTTCTGCTGACATCCTGCAGGATGTGTACAGAAACTGGAATGTGGTAGTTGACAACGCGCATATTGCTGCTAGCGAGCCACCTTCAGAGAGTCTGGTTAGGGTGGCTGTCCTCAATCCTGACAACAGTTCGATGTCCATAGAAAGTCCCTGTCAGGGGCCTACATTAGTAGAGTGTTTTGAGAATGGTTCGGAATTGATGGATTACACCATGAGTAGTGCCAACATCGGTTACGACCAATCACAGGGCCTAATCGGAGAATGGCAAGAGGACGGAGAATGGACATGGGTTCTGCACCTCTGGGACTCGTCTAATGAGAGTTGGATAGAGGTAGGTACAGACGATCCCAGTACCGTAGATGTTGATTCGGATACCCATTTGGCTTGGATAGCCAGCGGTGCCAATCTGAGTATGGCACCTCCTGGTGAGGATTGCAACGGCCATGGCTGGATTATGGGTTCTGACGGAGGTGCTCACTGCATGTGCGACGAGGGTTACAATAGGCCATCTGATGACTGGCTCTCCTGTGTTTCAGAAGGAGATACTTCTGATGGCCCCGGAGAAGTCGACCCTCACGAGGAGGCCTTGGGGGAGTACGAAGTCGGACATTCCACTGTGACCTATATCATCGACAAGCAGATGAGGAAGAGGGTCGCATACTCTGGAATCTACTGGGATGCCGATGACTTCCTACACGATGTTATGGCCCTCAGCGATGAATGACCACATCAGTTATCTTGAGTGCTTATCTTCCGAGTCACTAATCAACTAGAGAGTCGGGGCTGAGACATGAGCGATGACGATGGTGTGGGGCGCTCTCTATTCCTAGCTAGCCTGATGATAGTCAGCGTGATGGTCGGGGTGTTGTACTTTGATATCGAACAGGAGGGGGTGAATCTAGCGCCCGAGATTGAGGGAGACATCCCCTCCACAATAACTTACGGCAGTCTAGACTCTTTACATCTATCAATCACTGACGAAGAGATGGCTGGACTGACTTTAACAGTGACTCTGGATGGGGGAGAGATTCAGGATCTGATGGATGCTGCGGGCAATCTAGTCATCGATATCTCTGGACTTGAGGTTGGCAGTCATACTCTCAAGGTAGTCGCGATAGATAGTCTCGGACAGGAGTCACGGTGGACAGCTGGTTTCGTATTAGAATACCCTGATGAGGGATATACGGTAATCGTGGTGAGTACGAACAATGTCACAGTAGAACGAGGGAATGGTACCACGCTCCCAGGCGTACTGGTTCACCAGAGCATGGGCACCTGCGAGTTGGATTGGTCTGATGGTAATATCGAAGAATTCAGCCTGAGTCTTCCGTTCGACGAGGAGGGGAGGTTTGAGCTCAGCTTCTCGGACATCCAGGAGAACATGACTATCTCCCTACGCGGAATCTGTGGGACATGGGTCGATAGCATAGAGACTGAGATTCTGACGATTACTGTGATTGAGCCAGAGTGATTAGTAGCTCGGAAGGAACCTTCAGAGGATAGGCATCCGGCCGAGCCTCTCCAAGTCTGGCTGGTAGAGCTCCCTGATATCGTCCAACTCCAAGATGAGCATCGCCAGTCTCTCGAGACCCAAACCCCATGCACATACTGGCCACTCTGTTCCTAGTGGCTCGGTCACCTCGGGCCTGAAGATTCCCGAACCGCCGAGTTCCAGCCATTCTCCCTTCCATAGGACATCGACCTCCACGCTTGGCTCGGTGTATGGGAAGTAGGCTGGCCTGACTCTGACATCAGGGAAGCCCATCTTGGAGTAGAAGGTCCTCAAGGTAGAAATGAGCATTGGGAGATTGGCCTCGGGCTCGTGGATGATACCCTCAATCTGGTAGAACTCGGGGAGATGAGTTCGGTCTATCGACTCCTGTCGGAAGACCCTTCCAATGCCGAAGACCCTGCACGGCTCGTCGGGGTTCTCAGCGATGTGCCGGACGGTGTTCACTGTAGTATGCGTCCTTAGTAGAGATTTCTTAGATTCCTCCTTATCGAAATCTAGACCCCATCCCTTGCTTCCGGTGTCATGGCCATGTTCGTGCACCTTACTCCAGAGATTCAGATACTTATCATCGACATCGACTTGGGCTGGCTCTGACAGATAGAAAGTGTCCTGCATCGTCCTAGCAGGATGAGATTGTGGAATGAACAGCGCATCCATGTTCCAGCCGGCCGATTGTATGAAATCACCTTCGATTTCGGAGAAACCCATCTCTAGGAAGATGGACCTAATCATCTCAATCAGGGCGATCATCGGATGCGGCCTACCTCCTGAAGGAGTGGGAGTGGGTGCATTCACATCGAATGGCTTGAACTCGGCATCTCGCCAAGCCTCGCTCTGCAGAAGCTCGGGAGTTAGTTCACCGATCATCTCTACATCCTCAAGTTTTGAGACATTGGTGCTCTTGCCTTTCTTGGTCAGGACCCAATTCCTAGATACCCTCTCTTCCAATACGATCAGTCCCTTTCTACTCGAGAAGTGGGAGACCATTTCCTCATCGAGCTCGGATTGCTCCTTGGGACTCTTAGATAGATAATTGATGAATGCCGACCTGTTCTCAATGGTGGATGAGATGTGCGACTCATCATCGGTAACTAGAGTACCTGCCTCTAGTGTGACTCCCAATGCTTTCAGTAAGCCCACTCCCGGACCTGCCTCGTGACGCTCTAGGGCCGAGGATAAGGCAGACATTGTCCTGTCTTCTGGCTTTTGAGATACCAACCAGTCCCAGATTCTGGCCTCCAGAAGGCCATCCTTCGATGCTCTCTCACCCTCCTCGCCCAAACTCACTACTGCCCCTCTGTGTTCAGTGACCGAAACCAGTCCGACCTTTTCCAAGGCTGCTCCGGAGCCAGCGACATGGACTTGGTCGTCCCATCCGGTCTCAGATAGCAATTCTTCGAGTGCCCATTCCTTAGATGGATCTGAGAGCATCGCACGCAACATCCTACGCTCATTGTTTCCGATATCCATAGAACCACTCGTATTCCTCGGAATCAGGCAATCCACTTGATGCTTGCCGATTGTACACTGGGAGAAAGTGGGTTACTCCTCCTCTGATTCCCATAGCAGCGTGTAGCACTCGCTACAGGTGTGACTCTTGGGCTTCCGTCCTTTGACCCAATCCACCTTTCCGCATCTGCCGCACAGAATCGATGTGCGGATGGGCGGGTCAAGAGTAGTATCGACTCTGAACATCACCCTACCAGCATCGGGCATCTTCGAGGAGTCAGGTTCCCAATCTGCGACCGAGTCGGGGTCCGCATCATCATCCTCGTCCATACTGAGTCCGAACATAAGCAAAACAGCTCCAGCTAGGGCCAATGGGGCTGCCGTGGCTAGGGTGAAATCAGAAGCACTCGATGTTAGTGCTATTCCAGCTCCCAGAATCAGACATATCCAAGCAGTTAGGACTGTGTTGACCTTTCGGCTACCGGACCGCATCGCCATGATGATGCGAGGCGGTTATTGCGCATCAATATGGCCCAACTGAAGGTGTGTGCGAATGTAGGGTTCAAGAGTCTGGGTCTGTCGTCTCAGGTTACGCCTCAGTAGCTCAGCCTGGTAGAGCATCTGATTTGTAATCAGACGGTCGGGGGTTCGACTCCCTCCTGGGGCTCCAAATTGCCACTGTGAAAGGTCAAAGGCCGATGCTGCACGCGGGCAGCCATGGGAGCCGTGATTGTCGACGGTAAGGCTATCGCCCTGAGTATCGAGAAGACGATTTCACAAGGCGTTACACAGCTTGCTTCAGAAGGCGTGTCTCCTCACCTAGTCGTCATAATCGTGGGTGAAGACCCAGCCAGTCGTGTGTATGTTAGAAACAAACAGCGAGCCTGCGAGAGATGCGGTATCGAGAGTACCCTCATTGAGATGTCTGAAGACTCGACACAGGAGGAAGTCCTCGATATGGTGGAGAGTCTGAACTCAGACGACTCAGTACATGGGATTCTAGTTCAGAGTCCAATACCTGGAGATGTCGATGAGCTAGCGGTTGCTTCTGCAATATCTCCACGCAAAGATGTCGATGGATTCCATCCAGCGAATCTTGGACGGCTTGTACAAGGAGATTCGAGTGGCCTCATGCCCTGCACACCTGCAGGAGTGATTAGGATGCTGGAACACAGTGGAATGGAGTTGGTCGGCGCGAAGGCGGCCGTATTGGGTAGATCAAGGATAGTCGGTATGCCGATGAGCCTGATGCTAGCGAGCAAGGGGGTTGATGCGACAGTTACTATCGTACATTCACGAACTCATGATGTCGAATTGATTTGCAGAGAATCTGATATCGTTATTGCTGCAATGGGGAGGCCTCATTTGGTGAAGTCGGATTGGGTGAAACCTGGAGCATATGTGGTCGATGTAGGGATATCCAGAACTGATGGTGGTGAGTTGGCTGGTGATGTCGATCCTCAAGTCGCCAAGGTAGCAGGATGGATGACTCCTGTTCCCGGAGGCGTGGGGCCAATGACTATCGCGATGCTAATGGAGAATACGCTCACTGCAGCCCGCCAGTCCTAGAATACTCCTAAATCGAACTTAGCGTCCTCACTAGCATGCACCCTTGGATCCCATGGTGGAGCGAAGGTGAGGTTCACATGGACGCTGTCAACACCTTCTGTCGATAGGGCTGAACGATGTACTGCGGACATTATCTCAGGAGCAACGGGGCAACCCGGACTGGTTAGAGTCATGTCAATCTCGGCATGCATGCCTTCATCTCCCTGCTCAAGTCTGATTGCATAAATCAGCCCCAACTCAGTGACTGATATCTTCATCTCAGGGTCCTCGACCTCACCCAATGATTGCATTACATCCGATTCGCTGACCATTCTAATCACACAACTTCGAGGCGTCCTCTCTCACCCTCTTGAACATATTCAGGAATCCATTGGCTCTGCTCGGAGTGAGAGAGGACTGGATTCCCATTGCTTCCGCATACGCAGGTTCCATGCTAGCCACTTTATTGGGACTCATGCCATTTACTGCCATAGCGGTCACAGACATCAGTCCTTGGACAATCTGTGCATCCGCCCCTCCTCGCATCTGGAAGCGCCCCTGCTCATCTAAGAAGCAGGCCACATGAGCTCTGGACTGGCATCCGTGGACTTGATTATCGTCATCCCACTCTTCGGGCGGAAGTGGGCTCGGATTGCGCTTTGCGTATTCGAACAGTAGCTCATAGCGCTCCATAGAATCAAAGCAGGCTCGGAACTCATCGACCACCTCATCAAGAGACTCTGGCCACATCCTATCCTCTCCCATGCTATCTCGTCACAGTTGTCCGCCTTGAATATGACTAGGAGTCATGCGAAGCGGTCAATGACCTCTTCGAGGTACTGCACGAATGACTCGGCTTCACCCATCGTGTTGTATATCCAGAACGAGGCTCTGTTAGTAGAAGGAACACCCAAGGCGTCCATCAAAGGCTGTGCACAGTGATGTCCGGTCCTAACGGCAAAACCACCCTCGTCAAGGAGTAGGGCTAGATCTTGAGACTGTATTGTCTCGTGTAAGAATGAGACGGCTCCGCTACTGTCCTCGCTCTCCGGATCTCCATAGATTCGAATTCCAGAGATGTCGCGCATTCTGGATGCGGTCCACGCGGCTATGTCGTTGATGTGGTCGTGGACCTCTCTCATGTCAAACTGCTCCAACCATTCCACGGCTGCCCCCCATCCTATCGCCTCTGCGATACGGGGAGTCCCGGTCTCAAACATCGCGTGGCCGTCTTGGAAAGTCGAACCTTCCGTCGTCACTCGTTTAATCATCGAACCTCCAGTCATGAATGGCACCATCTCGGCCATCGCATCATGTCTGACTAGGATGCATCCGATGCCTGTGGGTCCGGCCATCTTGTGCGCCGAGATGGCTACGAAATCAGCCCCCAGTGAGTCGAATTTTATTCTTTCATGCGGGGCCCCCTGCGCGCAGTCAATCAGTACCTTAGCACCCACAGCATGAGATTTCTCGATGATGTCTTCGACTGGATTGCGTATTCCTAGGACATTACTTGTATGGACAACGCAGACTAGTGAGGCCCCATCTAGAGCCACTTCAAAGGCATCCATATCAAGAGTGTAAGATTCGATGTCTATAGGGACATACCTGACCTCGATTCCGATGTCAACAGACATCTGCTGCCAAGGCACGATATCGGCGTGATGTTCCATCTCAGTCAGGACGACCACATCGCCCTCACTCAGATTCTCTCTCGCCCATCCATAAGCTACCAGATTGATGGCCTCAGTAGCTCCGCTGGTGTAGATCATCTGGCCGGGAGATGTTCCGAAGTAGGATGCGATCCTATCTCGGGCACCCTCCAAAGCAGTAGTGGCCTCGTCTGCCAGAGTGTGGTTAGACCTGTGAGCATTTGAGTTGTAATGCTCGTAATACTTGCTCATGGCGTCAATCACGCACTGAGGCTTCTGTGAAGTCGCCGCGTTGTCGAAGTAGACTAGTCTCTTGCCATTTGGGAGTCTTCGCTCAAGAATAGGGAAGTCTGCCCGAATCGCCTCGATGTCCAAAGCCATGGCCTCTCCTCGGTGATTTCGAACAGACGGTCCGATATCAAGTAGCGCCCGAACAAAATATACGAAACAGGATAGGAAATTAAGGAATCGCTATTCGCCGGCGGATGTTTATTGTCTAGTACCCCTATCCGGCCGCTATGGCAGGAACCTCGGGACAGGACACGGTCGAGCGGCTGGGTAGTCAGGATCTGAACCTCGATGGGGAAATTATCAACCTCGCAATTGTTGGCTCAAGTCGGTTCTACGACTTCAGAGTATTCGAGGGCGCAGTGGAGTCTTGGATTGATGAGAATGGATATCCTGACATGATTATCGTAGGAGGTGCTAGTGGTGTTGACTATATGGCTGAGCGTTGGGCTGACAACAACTCTGTCCCGATTGCTGTATTCGCCGAAGAATGGGGTGATTCTGCACGCAGTTTAGTCGATAGAGGCAGGACTGAGGCCCCCAACACTCTGACTGAGAAGATTCTGGACGGTGCTTCACACATACTTGCTATGCCTTCACCGACCAGCAAGTGGACGAGGATAGTTATCGATAGGGCTTCCTCAAAGGGGATCCCTACTGTCGTCCTAGAAGTCGACTAATGGTGCTCCTGTCGGGATTCGAACCCGAGTCGCCGGGATGAAAACCCGGAATGATGGACCGAACTACACCACAGGAGCGACGAGGTGACGACAGACATCCCCCCCATAACGATTCGTCACGGAGGACCATGATGATTCGAAGATTCTTGTACTGGCTAAGGGCTTGGGCCGTAGTGTTTGTCGGAATCAGTTGTCTGCGGATTCTAAATCCGCGAGATTCGCCCACCACTTCGCAAACGGTATGAACAGTGCCAGCCCAGCCAGCCCGCCTACTAGCCAAGCCATTGGATTCTCAATCATGCTGAGGAACTCATCACCCCACAAACCCAGAACGAGTCCTTCGAGGCCGAATCTGATACCTCTCCCAAACAAACCGGCTACGATAAACAGGCGTAGGTCCATCCTGCCGGCTCCTGCCGCCCACGCTAAGGCCTTGTAAGGGATTGGAGATACTGCGGCGAGAAAGATACCCACTGAGCCATATCTTACAGTCAGATTCTCAAGTCTGCCAACAGTCTGCCTGCTTGCAAATCTCTCCAATAGCGGCCTACCTGCATAGACTCCGATACCGTATCCTCCTACAGCGCCCAATACACTAGACAGGGTTGCTACTAACACGATTGCTAGGACCTCTAGTGAGCTGTCAGCACCCAGTACCATGGGTAGCACCAGCAGGTCAGGAGGGGCTGGTTGAAACGCCGCTTCGGTGGCCGAGACGATGGCGAGGCCTAGTAGACCGAACCCTTCAGCCCAGTCAATAATCGAATCTGTCAGGTCTCCCAGCACGCCTCGGGCTCCCCTATGTTCGGGATATACATTACTTTCCCGCGGCAACCGCCGCACTCGTAGACGAGCCTATATCGCTGGTAGCGGGCGCGAGGTCATGGACTCTGTCGAAGTTCTAGACACCGCTGCCCTGCTGGCATGGCCAGTGGAGCGGATGAGGGGAGGTCTTGTGGTTCCCGGTCAGAGATCAGAGTTGTTACACATCTCTCCCGACCGAGAACTTGTTCTGGAGGCAGCTGAACTGATTTGGGAGACTCCTAGCGAGGAGGCTCTTGCCAAAGCCAGAGAATTAGCCACTACTACTGGCGACATGGCTGGCCTATCATCCGTGGATTTCGAAATCCTAGCACTGGCAGTCGAAAGGGGTGCTACTCTGTTCACGGACGACTACAGGCTCCAGAACCTGTGTGAATTAGCAGAAATAGCATGGTCCTCAGTGATGACCGAGGGAATTCGCTCGATGTGGTCTTGGGATCTGCGATGCACCGGCTGCGCCTCTGTTTTTCCCGTGCCCGATTCCCCCTCGCCAGACAGAAAACTCGGGAATTGTCGAGAATGTGGCTCAGAACTAGTGCTAAGGCGTCGGAGATGATTACTGCTCTTCAGCGGCTTCTTTTGTCATCCCGCCTCTGTCCATGTCCTGCTCTGCTGTAGATGGGTTCGCAACCTCACTCACTGCCTTTTGGTACTCGCCCTTTGCCAACCCTAGGCTTCTAGCCAATTCGGGAATCCGCTTAGCTCCGAATAAAAGTGCGAATGCCCCTATCAGTATGACAGTTTCTCCGGCACCTAATCCACCTATCATTGAATCTAGGCGAGGGTTCCCTCGTTCAAATGCTTCGGCTGATGGATGTCTTATCCTCCTGATACGGGAGGGAGTAGGGCTACTTCCGAGGAATCTGCCAGAGGAGTGTCCAAAGAAGCCCCGATTTGACCATCTATGGCCACCCTCAATCCTGATTCCAGATATTCCGCTAGATCGAATCTCTCAATCAGTTGCTCGGCAGTCGTTCCCAACTCCAAAGCCACTTCAACCTCTCTTTGACCCATGCTCTCAGCTAGAGGTCCAAAGAACAGCATCCTAACCTTCACTGCCTTGCCCGAGCCTCCCATGGCTGTCGCAGTCATCTCAGGGCCATAAACCTCTGACTCGTAGGGACTATACCTCTAATGCCACGGGCCGGTGCATGGCCGAGGTGAGAGCGGTGGTGTTCGACTGTGATGGTGTACTTACTGACAACGGCTCTTCGTGGCAGAACATACACGACTACTTTGGCACCGAGAACTTGGAAACACTAGAGAGGTTCCTCAATGGCGAGATTACGGATGATGAGTTCATGGCTGATGACATCAGGCTATGGACTGCCGTACAGCCACGCATTCACCGAGACGATATCATGCGCTGCTACTCGGGCATCAGCCTGATGGAGGGTGCCCGAGATGTTGTGGAAGAGTTGAGTAGTCGGGGCATCTTTGTGGCTATTGTCTCTGCTGGTGTGGATGTATTCGTAGGCGCCATAGCGAATATGCTGAGTGTGGATGACTGGGCGGCCAATGGCTTTGATTGGGATGATGATGGTTGGCTCAGGGGGCCTGCTCCAACTAGAGTAAACTCGCATGACAAGGGCGTGATGGTAGAGAAACTATCCAGAATCAAGGGAATTGATCCCTCTGGGATTGTCTCTGTTGGTGATTCAAGTACCGATTTGTCAATGATGATTCCTGGATCTCATTTCATCGGCTTCAATCCCGCTCGACAGAGGGCCAGAGACGCATTTGAGCAGGCAGATACTCCTCTGGTTGACAGCAAGGACCTGAGGGATATCTGGGAGCATATCTTCGAGGGCGAGTCCTTTCCGCATTCAAGCGAAGGGAATTGATGCTGTAGCGTGAGTGTGCAGATTGACCACGGTCAGAATACAGGGCTTGGGTTGGAATCCCAGCATTCGCTGATAGTCAGTCTGATCCTGCCAGGTTGAGCTGTGAACCATCGTAACGCCCTTGTGATTGCCGACATAGTGACCGTGGACATGCCCGGTGACGAAGATGTCGGGCACTGTTGAAATTACCAATCGGTCCTCTGGTTCAGGAGATAGAGGCGTCTTTCCCCCCCAGGATGGTGCAAGGTGCCTGCGCTCCAACATCGCCCTCATGGCCAACTCAGGAGTTGAGTAGGTGACAGAACGAAGGCGGGCGACAAAGTCGTCAATGCTCTTGCCGTGATATGACAAGATTCTGACCCCATGTAGGCTGAAGTCGCATGGATTTCCAACGAACACAGCATCGGAGTAGTCCTGCTGCACCTCTGGATCCAAGGCCGGCTGTGGCTCGGCTGGCCGGACCGCGTCGTGGTTTCCTGGCAGGATAATCAAATCAACCCAATCTGGGAGTTCCTCAAGCAGACGTGCCAGTTCGCCGTACTGATCAAACAGGTCAGTTATCGCCAAGTGGCGCTCCTGTCCGGGATAAATCCCGACCCCATCAACTCCGTCACCGTTGATTACGAAGTACTTCACAGTCCTAGCAAGAGGGTCAGTCTTGAACCACTCGACCATCTTCTCCCACTGAGGGGCCAGGAAGGTCTTACTGCCGACATGAACATCTGAGAGAAATGCTGCTGAGACTGCTTCATCGGCACTTGCTGCGGACTTGGAATGTTTTCCCATTGGAGGCAGATGTATGTCGCTTGCAGTGAACAGGGGGTTTCCCTCGCCGATGATGAAGTGACCACTCACTCCGACAACATCATCATCCATCAGGCCATCTAGGGCCGGGTGAAGATTGGAGGCTCCTGAAGGAGGTTTTAGAGAACATCTAATCTGCATGGTTTCATCCTCAATTACAAAGTTGAGATTGCCCATCTTCGACCATCTAGATTCACCTACCAGTCCAACTAGAGTAATCTCATATTCCCTACTGGAATGCCTCTGCCTATTCCTCCAAGCCTCGGCATTGCTGAGAGGTCTACGCGGTAGACAATGTGAAGTCAACATCATCTGACGAAGCTGTCTCAGACGATCTGAAAAGCATGACTGCATATCTCCCATCTTACCCTCTGTAGTGGAATTTCCGGTGATATCGAAGTGAATTTCAATCTCAGCGTCGACATCCTTGGCCAGCAGGGGAAAGTCATCCAAGCTGAAATGTTCCAAGCCGTGCCTTCGCGTTGGTGGACTCATGGCAGGACTCGAAGCAGGTGCGATGATGCGACCAATTGCGGAACCACTCTCGGGATCAGCTAGCGTAGCTTGTTGAGGTGCTGATGCAGGAGTTTCAGAAGATTGTGGCTGCTTGGGTACGAGAGAAAGCATCTCATCCACAGTCTGCTCGTTAAGCAGGACTACTTTGGAGCGTTGTGCAGCCTCAATCAGAGGAGATACTTCGCTAAGGCTCTCAATCTTCGCCTGAGCCTCCTTTCCGAGCACAAGCAAGCCTGCGGCAGCCAACTTGCGCTGTCGCTCTGCCCAGTCCTCGCCGACCATGTCCAACCGAAGTGCTTGGGACGCTCATGATGATATCGCTGAAAGGGAATTTGATGGACAGGTCAGTCTTCCCATTCGGTCAGAGAAGCTAGGTCTACGGAAGATATCTCCTCGGCTACTGTCTTCTTGTCCTCCTTCCAAGACAGGCTGCCCTCCCATTCCTCTTCCGAGGGATCCAGTTCTGAGGTGTCGGTGGCCGTAGCAAGACTATGGGTGCCTTCTTCTGACTCGCCTGGGCTGGATACTCTGTCCATGGCTTCCAATCCCAATCGCAGTGCGAAGGCAGCAAAGGAGCGTTTGTTGTCCAAACGATCGTTCTCTCCGAAGTCCATTCGCCTGACTAAGAAATAGTCCTCAGCAGTGACTACGGCGACATGGACTCTTCCGACCTCCTTGTCATCTGTGCCTCCTCCGGGCCCTGCTATTCCTGTGATTGAGATAGCTACATCTGAATCTGACTGGTATCTCGCGCCTCGGGCCATCTGTACTGCGACCTCGTGCGAAACTGCTCCGGCCGAACCGTCCTCAAAAGCTGACTTCTCTACACCAAGTTCTCTCATCTTGGATTCATTAGAATAAACTACCCAACCCTGCTTGAACCATTCACTTGCTCCTGAAATATCGGTAATCAGGGATGCAAGCAAGCCGCCAGTGCATGACTCGGCCGTGGAGACAGTCAAACCCCTCTTTCGCAATCGACGGGCGAATCGTGATGCGAGTCCAGCAGTCTCTTCAACCACATTCACCGGCCATGGCCGACACTCTTGAGAGTTTCACTTGGATTTGATGGCATATTTGGTGGGCCCGACCGGAATTGAACCGGTGATCTTCGCTTTGTAAGAGCGACGTCATAACCCCTAGACCACGGGCCCTAGCAGAGCGCAGAGGCGTTGTGTTCAAATCCCCTCCGGCTAGATGGAGTGTCAGGAGGATGGGCATGGAGGGGATATCCGACTTGCTGGTGAGGCTGCGGGATTCGGGGGTGCCGTTGAATGACAGCATAGCTGATGCTATGCAATCAGTCGACATTGGGGAATTCACCGACTTCGACACCTCTCTATTCTTGAGAGACAGGCCGATTCCGTTCCTGTCAACTGACAATGGCACAACTAAGACCATCTCAGCCCCGCACATGATTGCCACACTACTACACCATTTGGAAGTCCTTGAGGGGCATCATGTGCTCGTGCTGGGCTCCAAGGGAGGTTACCTCGCCGCCCTTCTTGACAGTATGTTAGGCCCCGCTGGAGCAGTGACAGTAGTCGAGCCACATCCCGAAGTTAGGCTGCATACTAATGATCGACTCGACATATTCGAGTCGATGGGTGAGGTGAGGGTCATGCCGATTGAATACCTAGAGGCACTCGGAGAAGATTCGAGGCCAGTCGACAGAGTCCTCGTCACAGGGGCAATTAGGGAACTTCTGCCCGATGTTGAGAACCTAGTGGGCGAAGGAGGATTTGTACTCGGCCCGTTTGGCGGGCCTGTCCATCAGAGACTGCTGAAGAGGGAGAGGCAGGGGGATGAGTGGCTTGACACAGATTTAGGAGGAGTTGTGTTCGGACCGATGGACCTCGGGGAGGCCGAGAGATCGCCTCTAGACCCTCAGAACCTCGCCGAGCATCTTGAGGACATAATAGAGCTGGTTTGTGAGATAATAGATATCGAAGATGACACAGTTAGGAGGATAGAGGGACTCATATCGTCGCTCAGAGAATTACCTCAAGACATACCAAACCTTGACGAGGAGTCCACTGAGGATGAGATAATGGAGCATCCTGTGATAGAACTCCTGCTCATGGAGATGGATTGGCTCGGACCAATGTGGCCTATCTTCGGAGATTTTCTATCGGTTGAAATCGCCTCGCCGGGTTCGCCTGGCGACGATGAGTTCGAGATGTCCGGCGGTCACGAAGACCTAGTCCCCTAGACTCTACAGGGCGGGCTGCTGCAACCTCGCAAGAGGAACTGAGATTGGAGGGAGATGGTCAGAGAGCATGTGCCTGGATGTCTTTGGCTCAAACAGGTTACCTGAGAGGGCAGCCTCTATCACTTCCTCCTTCTGAATAGACTCCCTGCCACTATTGGGCCAAACTGACACGCTTATGCCATCATCCTCGAGATAGTCGACGAGTACGCACGGCAGGCACTGGAGTTCCATTCTAACAGCCACCTTTGTCCTGTGGTGTCCGTCGAGAATCGTGCCGGTCTTCCTATCTACGAGCAGTGGCTTGGTGTAAGCCCTCCATCTGAGAGTCATTTTCTCGAGATTGTCCACTCTGTGCTCCTCTACCTTCTCGTGCGGGAGTAGGGTCTCGACGGGGACTAGCTCAACCTTCACACCCCCTCGAACCACTCATCGGGGATATGTCTAACGCCCGAAGGAATCATGACCACAATGCCGACGGGCAGTCATGGGAGAGCCCTTGGAATATGCCAGCGAAGCCGACAGGCTGGTATTGTCGGGGCTGCGCTCTAAGGGTGAAGCTTGGGTAGTCGGTGGATGGGTTAGAGAGTCTTTGTCGGGCGAGCCGTCTACTGATATGGACATAGCCACCACACTACTTCCTGAAGAAGTCAAGGAGCTGTTTCCGCTTTCTCTTATGTACGGTGCAGACTATGGCACAGTGGTCGTCAGGCTAGACGGGTTTGAAGGGACATGGGAGGTCACTACTCTACGTAGCGAGGGTGGTTACGGAGACGGTAGGAGGCCAGACAGAGTCGATTTTGGAGTCGATATCAATGATGACCTCTCTCGCAGAGATTTCACAATCAATGCCATGGCATATGATTCAGAATGGAGCTTGGTGGATCCCTTCGATGGTTATTCCGACTTGGAAGATGGTATTCTGAGGTCTGTCGGAAATGCCGCAGAGAGACTGGGAGAGGACGGGCTCAGAGTTATGCGGGCATATCGATTCCTAGCTTCTCAGAAGGTCGCGGCCATGGATTCTGACCTAAGGGATGCCGTCAGAGACAATATCAGTATGCTGGGAATGGTTTCTAAGGAGAGAATAGGGGACGAGATGGGACGCACACTCGTTGCATCGAACGCATCCTCAGCAATCTCCATGATGCATGACGATGGAGTGATTCAGCAGATTTTGCCTGGACTCAGTGCTAACCCACAAGTTGTACTATGTGAGGACCCGGTGGTCAACTTGGCTTTGTTTTGCAGCGTTGATGAGCGCAGCAGCGCGGATTTAGTGGCTTTACTGAGAGAGAGTCTGAAAATGTCAACAGATGAGCTTCGAGAGATTGCTTTCTTACACGGAGCGAGAGGTGTTCATCTCCCCTCGACGATACCAGAGATGAGAGTGTTCAGAGCATATCTGCCCGAACTCCGTCAGACACGAATTATCAACTACTACGCGGGCCTAGGCCGAGATGTCTCGCAATTTGAGAGATCAATTGCTGAGCTCTCCCCTCTCAAGGCGGGTAACGCTCCACTGGTGGACGGAAACACTCTTTCAGAGGTCACTGGACTGGAGCCGGGCCCTAGAATGGGGAGGTTGAAGGGACTGTTGCACCGAATCCAAGTAGAGAGAGACCTAGCCAATCAGAACGATGTTCTAGCACTGCTTGATGAATTAGGATGGAAAGATTCCGAACACGAGGACTGGCTTACCTTAGGGTGGCCTTAGGGTAACTCGTTTAGCATCTCAATGTACTCTTCCATATCGAGGAACTGGTCCTCATCGAAATCGTAAGGCTGCACTATCATACACCAGCCGTCTCCGTAGGCGTCGTCGTTAATCAGATCCGGATTATCCTCGACCTCTCCATTGAGTTCGAGTATCTTGCATGGGAATGGGGCATTGATCAGTAGGGTCTCAATTTCTCCACCGAAATTGGTAGTCAGCGTAATCATCAGGTCTTCTATTCCAACCTCATCCCCTCTCCCCATCATCACAGGAGAGTCGTCATCGGAGTCGGTGTCGGTGTCGGTGTCGGAATCGAATTCGCTGTCATCCTCCGGCCTAGTCAGTACTACTCTAACTATGTCGCCATACTCTGCGGGAACGAACTCACTCACTCCTATCTTCACAGATTCTGCCTTATCGTCCAATGCTTGGACCCAAACATGGTCCAGAGTGTACTTGCGATCATGGGCTATGCTGTACTCGATGTAGTCCCCGTTTGCCATTGATACCGAACCGCGCGTAAACCGGTCTGATTTTAACTATTCGATGAATAGTAATCTCTTGGGCTCCCACGAGGGATTAACTATGTAGTCCTACTCTCAATTGTTGAGGAGAGAGAGTTGGACTTCGCAGAGGCCGAAGAACAGGCGATGATTCGCGATATGGTTCGTGATTTCGCCGAGAGTGTGTTGGCTCCAACTTGTCTTGATAGGGACCGTGGGCAGAAGGCCCCGCTAGAAGAGTGGAGAGTGTTCTGCGAGCAGACTGGTCTGCAGGGAATAACCATCTCCGAGGAGTATGGGGGCAGCCCTGTAGACGATGTTTCTGAGGCGATAATCGTTGAGGAGTTGGCCCGAGTCGATCCCTCTTTCTCTGTGATGTTCTGCGTTCATGTGGGTCTGTGCTCGAAGACGATTGCACTGCATGGGAATGACGAGCAGAAGCAGAAGTATCTAACCAGATTGGCTCAGAGTGAGATTGGAGCATATTCCCTGTCCGAGGCTGGTGCTGGTACCGATGCTGCTGCTTTAGGATGCAAGGCGAAACTGAGCGATGATGGGGCTCACTACATCCTCAATGGTGAGAAGATGTGGGTCACCAATGGAGCAAGTGCCGATATCTATGTCTTATTCGCCAAGGATGTTGATCACCCTGAGTTCGGAGTTAAGAAGCATGGAGGGACTACTGCCTTCATTGTCGAGAAGAGTTTCGAGGGTTTTTCCGTGGGAAAGAAGGAGGACAAACTCGGAATCAGGTCGAGTGATACTTGCTCACTTTTACTGGACAGTTGCAAGGTTCCAGTTGAGAATGTCCTCAAAGTTCCAGGTGACGGTTTTCCCATCGCGATGAACGCTCTAGACAACTCAAGAATCGGGATTGCTGCTCAAGCCCTCGGAATAGCCCAGGGGGCATATGAGTCTGCTCTAGGCTATGCTCACGAGAGGGAGGCCTTCGGTAAGCCGATAGCATACCACCAAAGCATTGGCAATATTCTCGCTGACATGGCAACAAGGACCGAGGCGGCCAGATTGATGGTATACAAGGCTGCATGGGCCAAGCAGAGACACTACGAAGACGATGCTCCTCGACACACCATGGAAGCAAGTATGGCCAAACTGTTCGCGGGGGACACCGCCATGTGGGTGGCCGAAAGAGCTGTACAAGTCCTCGGAGGATATGGCTACACCACCGACTTCCCTGTGGAGCGCTTCTTCCGTGACGCCAAGATTACACAGATCTACGAAGGTACGCAAGAGGTCCAGCGAATTGTAATAAATCGCTCCATCGCTCCGGAGTGAAGGAATGTCGGATTACCCGATAGCCGAGATTCGCTCTCTATTCCCTGGTTTACAACGTCAGGTCAATGGTAATCAAGCTATTTTCTTCGATGGCCCAGGAGGTAGCCAGTCTCCTGAATCAGTAGGTGATGCGGTCAAGCATTACTTATTGCATCAGAATGCGAATGTGGGCATGTCGTTCGCGACTTCGAAGGAGACGGATTCACTAATCGAGGAAACCATGCGAGCCTGTGCTGATTTTGTCGGTTGCGAGGATTATCGCGAGATTGTCTTCGGCCAGAATATGACTAGCCTGACGATACAACTGGCTAGTGCTCTGAGCCGAACTTGGGGCCCGGGTGATGAAGTCGTAGTTACGCGCTCAGACCACGATGCGAATGTTCGGCCATGGGTGCTTGCGGCGCAGTGGTCAGGTGCGACGGTGAAGTGGATAGATATCGACCCAGGAGATTGTACACATAAAGTCGGGACGATAGATGAAAGTATCAACGAAAGCACTGTAATGGTAGCAATAGGTGCCGCATCAAACTTCTCAGGCACAATAAATGATGTTAGAGGAATCTGCAGTAAGGCACATTCGGTAGGTGCCGAAGTTTTCGTGGATGCGGTGCATTATGCTCCTCATGCCCTGATTGATGTACGAGATATGGACTGTGATTATCTCGCTTGCTCGTCGTACAAGTTCTTCGGAACGCACCAAGGAATCCTATGGGGTAGATTCGGTAGGTTGGCTAAACTGCCTGTTGCTAAATTGCGTGTTTCAAGCGAAGAGGTTCCATATAGATGGATGACTGGGACCCAAGGGCATGAATCGATGGCAGGAACGCTAGCTGCTATCGGGCATTTAGAATGGCTCGGAAGAATGATTTCTGAAGAGAATATTAGTCGTAGAGAAGCTCTGAGGGTTGCATTCTCTGCAATTGAAGAATACGAAAGTGAGTTGTGCTGGAGGATGATAGAGGGCCTCAAGAAGATGGATGGGGTCAAGATTTGGGGAATTACAGACCCCTCGATGAAGGATATGAGAGCTCCAACAGTCTCCTTCACTCATCATTCCATGACTGCAGAGGAGATTGGAGGGGCGCTTGCAGATCAGGGAATTTTCGCGTGGGCTGGGAACTTCTACGCGCTGGAGCTCTCCGAGGCTCTGGGACTTGAGCCTGAAGGTGCCCTCAGGGTCGGCCTGTTACATTACAATACTGCTGAAGAGGTAGATAGTTTCCTTAGGTTGCTCTCCGACATCCTTGAGTAAACTACTCGACCCACCGGTACTCTCTCTGACCCTCTAGAGTTCCTTCTCGGCCAACACTCACCAAGGCGAATTCACCTTCTGGACTGACAACGGACCTCTTTCGTGATCCTCTGTGAAGAGCCTCGTAAACCGTCTTGTTGATTGGGTGACGGTTGGACAGTCGCTCAAACAGGTGGAATCTTGATGCAATCTCTCGCCATTCGGCCTGCACTACTCCCTCGAAGACCTTGGCCTTGGCGCCCGAGCCATAACCGCACAGCCCCACTCTCTTGTCGGCCATGTCGATGTTGTCAATGTAATCTGACTCCATAGTGGACATTAATGCAAGGAATATCGACCCTGTATACTGGTTTCCAATTAGGCTGGATGCTCTCGTAGTCTTCTCGATTCTCTGATCGACGAAGGTCTTGAACTCATCAGTCTTGGAGATTAATCTGCGATAGTAGTCATTCGACTTCTCGAACTCCTCGATTCCCTCAGGGGTATCGGCGAAGTCCTCTGGTAGTGGTTCCAGACCTATCTCCTCGACGATATTGGCCCACATCGGCAGATGCCTCCGATCATGCCTGAATACATCAGGGAACATCCTCTTACCCTGAAATGCATATGGCAGATGGACTATGATGCGACTCCATTGATTAGTCAGAATTTCGTCCTCTTCGGGATTGTACCTGCCATCTCTGATGGCCTTCTCTCGGAAATTGATGAAAGCCTGCTTGACTGACTCTGAATAGCACCTATTGGAGAACTGTCCATCGAATACAGGTGTGTCCTTGTGAATCTGCAGCTTAGGGCTCTCAAACATTACATCATCCTTCTTAGAGGAGCGGGGCAGGTGCTTAAGAATGCGTTCAGCGAGCCCTTCCTTAACCTTCTCGCCACTCTCTCTGGCTAGGTCTAACACATTCTCGACAATGGTTCTAGTATCGACTTCTCTCCTTGGCTTGAAGAAGTCATGAACGGGCATGGTAGAGATGCCCCAGATGTCGGGAATCTCCAGTAATCTTGGGTTGTGGCGAATCAGTATGGCCCCCCCTCCGGCACCCTGTGTGTACTCGCCAGTCGAACCGATGTCGTACTTGGCGTTATCAGCGAATACGACAATGCCAATTCTGTCCTTCTCCTCACCCCCTCGGGCGACCCAATCGAGAGTGTTGTGCATAGCATCTACCGCGCCTATGCATGCGAAGGTCAAGTCTACAACGTCGCAGTTTCGGAAGCAATCCTTGCCGTGAACGGAAGTGTACCTCTGCTCAAGCATGTCCATGATGTAAGTCGCAGTAGGCTTGGAACCATCTAGTGCGGACTCGGTTCCCAGATAGATTCTGCCTATTGTGGCTGGATTGATACCGTTCCTATCAATCAGTCTGCGGGCAGCATTGGCACCCATCGTAGCAGTGTCCTCATGAACATCCGGTATGGCCATCGCTGACAGACCTAGGCCACGATTCAGTTTGCCGAAATCGGCACCTCGCAACTTAGCGAAGTCTTCCATATCGAAATATAGCCTAGGGAAATGGATGGCGATGTCATCTATGCCTACGTTGGGCATCTGAACAACCTCGTGCCACGCCGGTAGGGGGCGGGTTATGAGTCCTCTCCCTGCAAGGTAGTGCAGAAATAGACTACTAAGTGCATCACTGGGAGCCGACAAGGCTATCCATGGCAGACATCAGTTCTGATTTGGTGGCGAAGTGTTGTGCTAGCGGCTCAAAGATGTCTGAAAGGGCGTCTGCAACGGCCATCTTAGCATCGAGAGGGTGGATTGAGCCATCAGAAACTGCCGAGATGAACAAATCTAGATCGTCCCAAGTCGATGTTTGCCCGTACTTAGGGTCTGGAGATACTGTGATTGAGCCCAAGCGGGGCATAATAATCAGTCTGGCAATCTCAAATACAGGGGATTCCAAATTGCCGACCTCAAGAAAAGCACCGCGCAACTTACTTCTCAGAGAATCCCGATCGTCATCAAGGAGGATAGCGTTGCTTGGGTCCGACTTTGACATCTTGTGATCGAATGAGTCCATTCTGCCTCCGGGCCCTTTGAGGCCGGACATCATTGGCGTATGGACACAGGTGGCCTTTGGCCAATTGTACTTGTCGGCGACCTCTCGCATGTACATGTGCGCCTTTCGCTGGTCCATCCCTCCGAATGCTATGTCTACTTCCAACTCGAATATATCGGCAGCCTGCAAGGCAGGATAGTAGAAAGCCGCGAGATCGTGGTCAGAGGATTCCTCATCACGCCCCATAATACTGAATGTTCTGCGGACTCTGGAGAGGCTCATATTCTTCGAGCATCTCAGGACCCTTTCCCAGTACTTCCCGGAATCCATCAACTCTGATGCGCTCAGGAACCTAAGTTCTCCGGCTCCCTCTCCCTCCTGAGGATTGTCGAGTAATGCTCTGAAGGTCTCTGCTAGGTATTCTCCTGCAATCGTTATCTTTTCCATATCTCGATCGAACTTGTCGTTAACCCACGCATGCCAGTCTGCTAGTAGGATAATCACATTCACTCCCTCGTCGAGCATCTCACGGATGGAGTCTGCCAGAAGCACATAAGCCACATGGGCCTTACCGCTTGGCTCAAGCCCAATATATGCGACCAATTGGTCGTCACCGGAGTGTGTCGATCCTCCCGACATCACTGAGGCGACATGTTCCGCACCTACGACCTCGGCACAACTGGAGAACATACGAGATATGCGCGAGCGCCCCTCCTCGTCCAGTGACGAGAGGGGGTCTTTGTCGCTCATCCAATCTCACTCCAACAGTTTACCCAGTTTCTCAGCACGTCCGGCGGCCTTCGTGTTGTCGCCCTGCTCCAGTGCGGTCTGGATTTCCTCAATCATAGACTCTGCCTGCGCGGTGACCTCTTCGGAGGTGTTTTTCGACAATGACATGAAGTGGCGAGCAGCTGAGATGGCAGATTTCGCCTTACTGGCCTTCTTGGCCCATTCCTTCGCCTTGTCGCCTCTTTGCTTGGAGTTGTAACCCGTCGCCGCATCGAGAAATAAGGTCCATCTCCTCCGGTCATCCATGGCAGTTTTCACGGCCTCGGGATCCTCGAAGTCCGGAGCAACATTGGTGACATCGACAAGTAAGGCTCCCTTCTCATTGTAATTTGCCTCAATTAAGGTCATAACACCATGCGAGCCGCTGAATGAGTTGTCTCCAGAGTCCCTTATGTCATCAAAGAACTCACTGGCTAGCGTCGCTAGGCCCCCATTCTCTGAAATCTGCTTCACTAGTCCTCGCTTTACGTCGAATCTCTCCATGCCGTGTCGCTGACTGGGGACTTCTTGAATGCTGTTGCCGTTAGTGACTCTGACCATGTCGAACGGGCTAAACAGAAGTCACCCGTCCGCAGGTCATGGCTTCTTCCGGCGCGAGAGTGTTGTCTGTGTTACTAGTGTCAGTCATGCTGCTGCCACATGCCCATGCCGACTCGGCGGTGGAACTGGATACTATCATCAGCCTTGCGCCTGTTGATCTGGGTATCGAGGGTGCTGCTGTTGATCCCGCCGGTGAGAGAGTAATCGTCTACGGTGCCGACTCCTACATGGAGCTGCTAGATGCATCTGATCCTCAAATCAGAATTGAATTGGTTTGGAATGGTGAAGGTGATTTGCATGCGGGTGACTTCCACCCTGGCGGTCAGACTGCATTGATAGTTGGCGAATCCGGCGAAGTTCTGAGATATGCACGGGATGATCATTCAGTGACCGATGCTGGAGGTAATCTTGAGTTTGGCAATGTTGACCTTCGCTCTGTGGCTTGGAACCCTGGTGGCTCTTGGGCTTATGTTGGCGGATCTGATGGCTGGCTCTGGAGGATGAGGGCTGCAGCCGATGGAGGTGCTGAGGTGCACTTACTAGAGGGAAGAGGGGGCAGTGATGTCACAGCAATCGACTGCCATGGCACTCAGATGCTCTGTGTAGTAACCAGTGTGGTAGACGGAATTGGAGTAATAAATCGGGACCATTCAATATTCTGGATAGGAGGAACTGGTTACCCTTGGCAGGATGTGTTCTGCCCTCCAGACGATACAGGTCAATGCGTGGCTGTCTCGGATGACAGGAATGTAGGGATAATCGATTTAGACTCTGAGCATCCAATGACTACAGAACTGAGCATAATGCAGGTGACTGGTACAGAAGGGGCGTTTACGGGCATCTCGGGACAATATGGTGACAGGTCAATAATCTCAGTAACTCCTTTCACGCTGATTGAGCATGATCTGAGTGACAACGGTACCTTCCCCTGGCTAGAGAACTCTGACGTAGAGGACTTCGACGCCAGTATCGCAGGTCAAAGGGTGGTCTCATCTTGGTCGACAGATAGGGACAGCGGCTGGATCCTTACTGATAGGGGCACACTGATTCAGTATCACCCGCCATTACAAACAGTTCCCGGTGGAGTCCTTGGAGCGTGGATTCTAATAGCCATCCCAGCTGCAACAGCATTAGTTGTCCTGACCTTTACCCTGAGTCTATCTCCAACCCTACAGAACATGTTTACAATGAGGTTCGGAACTTCAGAAGAGAGGCGTTTGGCGAAGCGCGAGGCGCGCCGTAAGAGGGGACGCTAGTCGGCAATGTTCATTTGGACTGCGTGGTCGCGATAGGTTAGAGCATGGCATACGAGGCATTAGACTTCTACGATATCGATGCCCTCCTCACCGAGGAGGAGAGAATGGTCCGCGACATGGTCAGAGACTGGGTAGACAAGGAGGTCATTCCCAACATTGAGGAGGCCTGTCGCGAGGGGGTGTTCCCCGACAAGTGGAGAGTCGATTTAGGTGAAATGGGCATTCTAGGTGCTCCTCTGAAGGGATATGGGTGCCCTGGTCTTTCCTACATCGCCTACGGCCTCATCTGCCAAGAGCTTGAGCGTGGCGACAGTGGTGTACGGTCGTTCGCCAGCGTCCAGGGCTCCTTGGCGATGTACCCAATCTGGGATTTCGGAAGTGAGGAGCAGAAGAACCATTACCTGCCGGGGATGGCGACCGGCGAGTTAATCGGATGCTTCGGACTGACTGAGCCAGACTACGGATCTAACCCCGGCGACATGATTACTCGGGCTGAGGACAAGGGTGACCACTATCTTCTGAATGGCGCCAAGATGTGGATTACCAACGGCACGACAGCCGATTTAGCTGTAGTTTGGGCCAAGCTGGACGGAGTGATTAGAGGTTTCATCGTCGAGAAGGATGATCCTGGCTTCTCGGCTCCCGAGATGACTGGTAAGCACTCTCTCAAGGCCAGCGTCACCAGTGAGTTAGTGTTCCAAGACTGTCAAATCCCCAAGGATAGAATTCTTCCAGGAGTCAAGGGGCTCAAGGGCCCATTTAGTTGCCTCAACAACGCACGCTACGGTATCTCATGGGGTGCAGTAGGGGCGGCCCAGTCATGCTTTGACTCGGCAAAGGAATATGCATTGAGCCGGATTCAGTTTGGCCACCCCATAGCATCGTTCCAATTGATTCAGAACAAGTTGTCATGGATGCTTAGAGAGATTACTAAGGCTCAACTTCTAGCATATCACCTCGGAAATAAGAAGGATGATGGGACTTGGATTCCAGAGCAAATTTCACTCGCCAAGATGAACAATGTAGACATCGCCTTGGAGATTGCTAGAATGTCCAGAGACATACATGGTGCCAACGGGATTCTTGACGAGTATCCTGTGATGCGACACATGGCTAATCTAGAGTCTGTAAAGACCTACGAGGGAACGCATGACATCCATAATCTCATTCTCGGCCGCCACATAACTGGCATCCAGTCGTTCACCCGAGAACCCTAGACATTAGCCACACTGGGATTTCCGAAAATTGATAGCGGGACTGATGTTCGGAGTGATGTTACTATGGCCATAGGAGTTCTACTCAAGCAAGTTCCTGATACTACTGCAAAGATTGGAGTGTCTGAGGGCAGAGTGGACGAAACTGCAGTCAGCAAGTGGTCGATGAGCCCATATGATGAGTATGCATTAGAGAGTGCTCTACGGTTGAAAGAGGCAGGGGGTGAGGATGTAGTCGCAATCACCTGCGGACCTACTCGCGCAGCCAAGATGCTCACGGATGCCGCCGCTGTGGGTGTGGATTCCTTGTTGCATGTACTAGTTGATGATCTAAGCGCGCTCGACAGTACTCAAGTCCAGTCGATTCTAGCAGCTGCTCTTGGACGGGCTGATTGTGATGTTGTATTCTGTGGCAAACAGGCCGCTGATACGAATGCGGGTTCTACTGGCCCTGGAGTCGCCCTGTTGCTCGGGGCCAGTTGCGTCTCTCATGTCTCCGAGGTCTCTCCGGACGGAGGAGGTTATCTCGCACTGCGCGCTAGTACAGGTGGTGATGAGAGGGTGCAAGTATCTGCTCCCTGTATATTCGCATTCGATAAGGGGGACGAAGAACTTCGCAGGCCCAATGTCAGGGGCATAATGATGGCTAAGAAGAAGGCCATTGAGACGATATCACCAAGTGATTTGGGAGTCTCATTGGACAATTCCAGGGTAACTGTAGTAAGTCATACTCCTCCTCCCGAAAAGCCACCTGGACAGAAATTTGAGGGTGCTGAATCGGTTGCGACAGTAGTGGGCAAACTCAGGGATGAGGCTAACGTAATCTAGGTGATTTAGATGGATGTAACAGTAATTGCGGATTCTACTGCTGACGGACTAAACCCGGTCACTGCACAGTTGGTTGGGGCGGCTTCCTCGATTGGAGGTACGACAACAGTACTCTGTCCGGGAGGAGTTGGGAGCAGTCAGGCATCTGCGATTTCTGGAGTAGCAAAGGTCATTTCTGTCGAAGGTGATTGCTTCGGAACTTTCGAAGGAGGAGCGTGGGCTAATGCTCTCAACTCTCTTGCTACTGGAGAACTCATTCTGGCAGCAGCATCGCCTCGCGGAAGAGATATTGCAGCGTCATTGGCTGCAATCAGAAAGATTCCAGTAATCCAAGATGTTACTGGATTAGAGGCCGGCATGGTTGTCACGAGGCCTATCTACTCAGGCAAGGCGATTGAGACTTCGAATGTCTCCACTCCTTGTGTCATCACTCTGCGAGCCAATGCCTTCGATGACGCACCCGAGGGAGGTAGTGCGGATGTCGGTACGGTCAATCAGAGTGCGGATGTGGGTCTAGCAGTAAAGGAGGCCCTCGCCAAGGCTAGTGAAAGGCTGGATGTCACCGAGGCAGACATTATCATTTCCGGAGGCAGGGGTATGGGCGATCCGTCCAACTTCTCGCACCTGAATGAGGTCGCAGATATCATCGGGGCTGCCGTAGGGGCCAGCAGGGCTGCTGTGGACACTTGGGATGAGATTCCTCATAGTATGCAGGTCGGACAGACTGGAAAGACGGTTACACCGAGTCTGTACATCGCAGTAGGAATCAGTGGAGCAATTCAGCATCTTGCTGGCATGAAGACTAGCAAGTACATCGTTGCAATAAACAAAGACCCGGATGCACCAATCTTCGGGGTCGCCGACTATGGGATAGTCGCAACTTGGGAGGATGCGTTGCCTGTTCTCAAGTCAGAGTTGGCTAAACTCTGATTATCTCACACGGACTGTGATTGATGACTTCGTCGCAGAGCCTCTGTCATCGGTGACTGTCAAGTGGAACACATGAACGCCTTCTGCCAGTTTAACTCTGATTCTATCACTGTGGCCGATTACTCTCTCCCGGTCGTCCTCCCAAGCCCATGATGCAATGTCGCCATCGGGGTCGAATGAACGGCTGCCATCGAGCAGAACCTCGGCCTTACCATCATCGTCCGCCTCGACTGTGATATCATCTCCTGCATCAGCCACCGGGGGCAGGTTGATTGCACGCGCCGATGCAGATAACTCTTCTAGGATGTCGGGCTCTGTTTCTGGTTCTTGGGAATTGACCTCCGGCTCTTCATTGAGGGCATGGAGGATCTGATCGGCTTCTGGATCAGCTATCGGTCTTGATTCCGCAATGGCCTCCTCCTCGGGAGAAAGGGCACCGGAGAAATTCTCATTTTCGTCCTTTTTGTACTCCTGTGGGATATGATCGTCAGTGGCTGGGGTGTCGGGGTCGATAATTACCACAGGAGCAGGGGTCCCTCCGAACTTACGATCGTCACCGATTAGTGCAACTCGTTCCCCTAGTGGGAGCATCTGCTCGACAATTCCGGGGTGCTCGAATTGCCAGACTATCGTACCATCGGATGAGACTCTGAACACATCGAACCAAGAGGCTACCAGCAGGTCATCGCCCCAATGCTCTATGCTTGAGATCTGGTAATCAAAATGAGAGATGGATTCCATTTCTTCACTGCCAATCTGCATCTTCAACAGCGTTCCATCGAAGCAACCTACCAGGACTCCCGTTTCGGAGGGTAGCATTGATGTGGCTCTGGAGGCTATCTCAGTCGAGTTCAGAAGACCTCTTTCGGGGTGCCAGCACTCGATTCTGTTCTCAGGACGATCATCGACTGTTACTCCCAATGAGTTCCTAGCCACCATAAGAACCCCGTCGTCGCGGAATGACATACATGAGACAGTCTCAACATCATCAGCCGCTGCAGGAGTGTCGTGCAATAATTCCAGTGCGGAGTTCATCATTAGCACACTACCGTCATCTAATGCAACTGCGCAGTTTCCTTCTTTTGAGCAAGCAATAGCTTCGGGGAGCTTACAATCGGCCGAAGTCAGTAGGCTCCCTTCTCTCGAGATGAGGAGGAGTCTGTTAGATGAGTCAGCCACCAGGACTCCATCAGGATGAGCGCAAATCATCTCGCAACCGGATTCGATATCGTACTCCCAAAGCAACTTGTCGTGGTAAGCCTTGACTCCACCGGTGCTGGTCGCCGCGACTACAATTCCATTAGAATTAGCTATACCAATGATTCGCTCATTCAGTTCGGCTGAATCAATTATCACTCCATCAGATCCGTAGATCTGGAGGGAACCAGAGTCGAATCCTACGGCGAAGTTTCCATCGCCTAACTGGCAGGAGTGTCTTGCAACCCCTGTGAGCGGGGCCGAAGTCAAAGCAGGAATTGTCCCTCTCATGATTCGTGATTGTACGATGTGACTTCATTCTGCCGCGTCCACGGGCCTTTGTGAATCATGTCTTGGCGGCATCGTTGCGAACTCTCTCGACTCTAGAGAGGTACTCCTCGGTTATGCCTCCAGTCACATAGATCCCATCGAAGCATGAGCAGTCGAAATTGGCTAGCTTATCTTTGCCACCACCCAAGCATGCCTCGACTAAATCATCCAGTTCTTGATAGATTAGCCAATCCGCCCCTATCGCTTCGGCAATCTCCTTGATGCTGCGGTCGTGGGCCACATACTCTGCCCTGGCTGGCATGTCTATGCCATACACATTCGGATGGATAATTGGGGGGGCAGAGGAGGCGAAGAAGACCTGTTTGGCACCGGCTTCCTTAGCCATTTCGATAATTCTGCGCGATGTGTTTCCCCGAACTATGCTATCATCGACAATCATCACTGTCTTACCTGCGAACTCCCAGTCGATTGTGTTGAGTTTCTTCTTCACTGAGTCCTTCCTCATTGATTGCCCGGGCATGATGAATGTCCTTCCTATGTAGCGATTCTTCACGAAGCCTTCTCGATAATCGACTCCGAGTGTTCGAGCCATTTCCATGGCGGCAATCCTGCCACTATCTGGGACAGGAATGATTGCGTCGATTCCATGGTCGGGGCGCTCTTTGAGGACCCTACTAGCCAGTGCAGCCCCCATGCGCAGACGGGCCCCATGAACCGAAATTCCATCTATGGTAGAGTCGGGGCGAGCGAAGTAAACATGCTCGAAGATACATGGAGTATAGGCCGGCTCGGAGTGACATTGTTTGGCTGAGAACGCGCCGTCAACCCTTGCGATTACTGCCTCTCCTGGTGCTATATCTCGCTCGGGGGTGAAGCCTAAGGCAGCGCATGCAACGCTCTCTGAGGTGAACATTCGTTCAGTGAAACCTTCATTTTCGCACACTCCCATGAATAGGGGTCTGATTCCATGCGGATCCCTGAATGCTACAAGTCCCCATCCGGTAATCATCGCGATTACGCTGTAACTACCCTCTACTCTCAGATGAGTCCTCTCTACAGCCCGGAAGATGTCGTCTTCGGAAAGAGCATCGAGCCCACCGGGCCTACCATTGACTGACCTCTGGATCTCGGCAGCGAACAGGTTGAGCAGCGCCTCCGAGTCAGAACTGGTGTTGATTCTCCTGTGGTCATACTCCAATAGGCCGTTGATGATGTCCGTTGTGTTGTTCAGATTGCCATTGTGAGCGAGGCTGACTCCAAAGGGTGTGTTTGTGTAGAACGGTTGCGCCTCGGCTACTGAACTGGATCCCGCAGTGGGATAACGGACATGACCCATTCCCATGTGGCCAAGTAGATTCGACATGTGCTTGGCCCTGAAAACATCCCTGACAAGGCCATTCGCACGCCTGTGATAGATATTCTCAGAATCGCTCGTGACTATACCTGCTGCATCCTGTCCACGGTGCTGTAGGACTAGCATGCCATCGTAGATGCTGCTCGCTACCTGAGTAAGCGGATGTCCCAAGATGCCGATGATACCGCACATCGGATAACGCTCCGCGCTGGCGGTCAGGGACTTAGCACTTTCCGGGTCACTTGCCTGAGCCCATGGAACGTGAACGTTTGTTCCATCTGTACTTTCGAATCCTAGCAGTGGCCCCATAGCCGCAATGGGCACAGACGCTCTTGGTCTTGTGATATGAGTGTCTACCGCAGCGTCTACATCTGATGTGAGTGGACTTCTGCCTCTTTCCCATGCTGGGTGTTCCTTTTGACATCACTACCACCTAGGACAGCGCGGCGACCGAAGGGAGTGTTATGAGAGTTGCCCAATAGAGTTGCATCACTCGGAGCCAGATTCGGCATCTGAAAGCGCAATCAGGGGGTCGTCGGGACGCCGCTTGAGAGAAGCTTGTATGATGAGTACAGTAAGGACTGAGAATGCGATGTAAATCAAATCGAACATCGAAAGCGCACCGTCTATGAGATTAGTCCTCAATGCCACCAAGTCGAATGAGACTCCATTAAAGATAGAATGTAAATAGGTCGAAGCGAAGATAACCGCAGTGGTTACTGCGATTGGGATAGCCGGACGATGATATGGATTCAGAGTACCTATCGTCGCTAGTATGATTAGTAGAGATGTCAGGGCCGCCGAGCCTAGGAATGCACTCGCTATCGATTCCATCTCAGGACTCATCTGATGCCTCCAAGTGGCGCCTCAGGACGCTTCCTATGTACTTCCTCTCTTTCTCCGATAGAGGCTCTGTTTCGGGCTCAGTAGGAGTCCTGCGTTCGGTGAATCTGACAGACAGAGCAAAGACAGTGATTGCCAATACGACTCCGAGAATAGAACTCACCCATGACAAAATCTCTACCATAGTCAATTTAGGGATTATTGCTAGCATCAAGTACCAGGCAGAGAACACAAATACCCAGCCCACAAACAGTGGCAATGGCTTTCGATCCGAGTAAGTTGGCGCACCTGAAAGAACCAATGTAGTTCCCAATACTGCCGATGCAAGCCACGGTCCTGCATCCATGGCAGTTTCCATAAGAAGTAACTCCGGCTCAGGTGGCTGCTTTGTGTGTAGCAGTATCAAAGCAAGACCTAGTACAGCAACCGGCGCCCCTACAGGGTGTCTCCTGAAGGCAGGACCTGTCCTGTGCATGGCGAATCCGATAGCAGCAAGACAGAAACCCCCCCAGACCTGAACCGCAGCCAATGACACATACATTGGCGAGCAATGGCATTACATCGTATTTGTGACTCCTGACTGCCACATTCGCTCCGCAGTACCCGCGATAGAGTTCATAAACGGGTCATCGGTGGCCGCGATGTCGTAGGACGCGAAGTGAGCCCATGGTCAAGATGCCGAGGACAGTAAAGCGCTACAGTCCGTCTGCTGGTAAGCATACCGAGCACACCGTTGAGCGAGTCAAGAAGCGTCGCGCCAGTGAACTGAAGTGGGGTCAGCGCAGATTCCGTAAGGTCACTTCGGGTTATCGGGGATTCCCCCGTCCTAAGCCGTCGGGCGAGAAGCCCACTAAGAGGGTCAACCTAATATTTCGATGTACTGAGACAGGCAAAGCACATTCTCCCGCAGGGAAGAGAGCTAGGAAGTTTGAGTTAGTAGACAAGTGAGAGGAGAGAGGATGAGTGGCAGATTCTTGAGAGTGAATTGCCGTGACTGCGGTCACGAGGCCATCGTCTTCGACAGGGCGTCCACTTCGATCTCCTGCGCCATCTGTGGTGCCACATTGGCGCGACCGGCTGGAGGCAGGGCGGACTTATCCGGAAGCACGATCATTGACGTCCTCGAGTGAGGGGATGTCATATGGCTGATTCCGACCTTTGGCCAGAAGAAGGGGAGTTGCTGATTTGCATAGTCAGTAGCGTCAAGGAAAACGGCGCTTACTTGAAACTCGAAGGTTACGAGGGAAGAACGGGGTTCGTCTTCATCGGAGAGGTCGCATCCGGCTGGGTCAAGAACATCAGCACTCACCTAAGGGAAGGCCAGAGGGTGGTCGCTAAGGCAATTCAAGTCAGGAAGGACAAGCAAAGAATCGAGCTTTCGATAAAGTCCGTCTCAGAAGAGCGTAGGAGAGACACACTACAAGCCTGGAAGAATCGTCAGAGAGCGAGTCAGTTGATGCGCGTAGCAGCTGAGAGAATCGGCTGGGACGAGGTAAAGACGGCGGCCATATGTGACGAGATGCGAGAGGTATTCGGCACCCTGTTCGGTGCGCTCGAAGAGTGTGCCATGAGTGACACTGCCTTGAGTGATGCAGGTTTCAACGGAGATTGGATTGCGGTTGTCACCGAATTGGCTGTGGAAAATATCGTTCCCCCGTATGTGGAAATCAGGGGCGAGTTTGACATCCAAGTTTGGGGTCCAGAAGGAGTTAATGCAATTCGAGACGCCCTAGTTGCTGCTGAGGCATGCGGAGAGGGGCTTGAGGAAGTCACTATCACTTGTCATTACGATGGGGCACCTCACTACAGAATCGACATCAGAGCTCCTGACTACCAAGCTGCTGAGTCCGTCTGGGAAGCGGCACAGAAAGCAGCTTCGCACTGCATGGCATCGGTAGAGGGCTCAATAGCGGCTGAACGTCTCTGAGGCGCCTTCAGGGAGCATAGACTTCATTGACCCTTCCGAGCGCAAGAGGCACGATAGGGATGGTTAGGACTCGACTACAAAGGTGCACAGCGTGCGGAGAATATGGTCTCGGAACTAGATGCTCAGAATGTGGTGCGGTGATGGTTGCTGTGTCTCCGATGAAGTATTCGCCGGAGGATCCGCAGGGGTCCAGGCGCCGCAAGCGCATGGATGTGGGAAGTGAAGAATGGTTGGAATCTCTCCCTACAGCTAGAAAGGTGGAGAGTGAGGAAGAATGAATCGGGCCAAAATTCACTGGCTGATCGGCGACAGCCTTCCCGAACACACTGCCATGCTAGAGGCCGTTCCAGGTGTTGGGAATGTGGGTAAGTTAGTCGTTGACTCATTGGTTGAGAAGCATCCTTCTCGCACCCTAGCTTGGATTCTACATCCCGACTTCCCTCCTCATGCAACATTAGATGGGAATTCTCTCTTGGCCCCTCCACGGATTCGCATAGACTCCGTACTTCTGCCTGATGGTAGTACGGTAATCGTAGTTGGTGGGAATCTACAGCCCATGACCGCTGCGGGCCAACACGAGGTCTCAGAGGCCATTCTGAAACTGGCCTCAGATTCAGATACTCCACAGCTGCTAGTACTTGCTGGGCTCGCTGCAGGGGCAGAAGACAGGCAGATTCATGTCATCTGTGCAGACGCTGATGTCAGAAAGAGGCTAGAAGCGGATGATATTCCAGTCAGCAGAGAGCATCCCGAGGCCGGAATGATAGGAATTGCCGGACTTCTAATCTCACTTTCTCCACTTTATTCGGTTAGCACCATCGGCCTGGTAGCCGAGACCGTGGGTGCGAGTGCTGATGTAATGGCTGCTGACAGATTGGCTGCCTGGATAGAAGCCGGATTGGACTTGCCGCTTAATCTGAGTTTGGATTCCACGGAGAGGACAGCGGAGAAGATACTGGATGAGATGAATGTCGGAGGAGACTTGGAAGAGACTCTAGCGATGACTGAGGGAGAGTCTGGTGACTTCTATGTCTAGTCTAACCTATCCGCCCGAGGAAACGACAATCAGTTCGAGGCTGATGTCGGATTCGATGATTGAAGTGTGAGGTACAATCGTATCCCCATGCACTGCTAGGACAGTAGAAGCGGGAATGGACAACCTGTCTAGAATCTGCGAGATGCTGATTGGTACATCTGACTCTAGAGATAGCGACCTGTTGTCATGCTCGACCTGGATTCTCACACCCCTCACACATCGGGTCAGCCTTATGTTTGATTCGTAGGTAGCCGGAGCGCTGCCGAGATCGCATAGCCCGGTATTGCGGTGGATTCGAAATCCACTGTCCATTGGACGCGGGGGTTCAAATCCCTCTCTCGGCGCCAACAGAATCTCAGTATCTAGGAACTTCTGTGGAGTCTCGCAGGACTACTAGACGTCCTCCGGGACCGATCCTGACCTGCGGTTGCCCGTTGAACTCACCAATCTCGCCATTTAGAATCGCTATCTCGTCGCCCCTTGTCACCCCTGCTGCAGCAAGTGGGATGAATTGCCTGAATGCTACTACTCCGGCTGAGCCAGTCTGGTCAATTAGTGTCACAGACCATCTGCTAACTCCCTTTCCATCTGGGAAGGCATTGACCGCCCAAACTCTGCCAATTGCATTGACTCTGGTCTCGATATCGACTATGGCTGCTGTGTCCGATTCATTCGCGATTTCTACGGAGGACTTTTCATCGAGATCCAGAACAACCTCGCCCTTCCATGTCGACGCCATGGCATTCTCGATGCGGACCCTGCTTCCATTGGTTATGGAGCGAGTGACTTCTCTGGGTGCGCCGTAGCGAGAGGGTTGTACCTTGGCCCGGTCGTACCCTTCCTGTAAGGTGAATGAAAGCTCCACGGAACCATCCTCAGCAAGATTCGGGCCACGTAGGCCTGATACTTCACCGACCACATTAACTCGGGTGACAATCTCTCCGAGAGGAGTTATTGGCCAACTGTGGCCAAAGCGGTCGATACTACGCTCTAGGGGGAGGTCAAGTTCGTGGTCGCTGCCCTCACAGATTCCTCGCAAATCGCAGTAATTGCAGCGTGCTCGCGGATCTGAGTCGATTGGAGTCTCAGAGGGAACTCCTCCGTCATCGAAGTAGTTCAGTGGAGCCGGTTCTGGCGGACACTCGTGCATCTCAGGGTCCCTTGCGTGGATCTTCTGGTACAACTCTTCCAATTCCGAAGAGAGATCTTCCATCTCGATTCCCGAAGGGCATTCTACTTCCTTGATTGCCTCGGCTCCCAGATACCATATCTCCAGCGCCTCGACCTCCTCAGTCCTGTCATGGGTCTCCCACCAGAGCCAGCAGTAGAGGCGTAATTGGTCGATGTATCCTGCGGATCGATCTCCCCTTCCGATGGATGCCTTGAGGTCGATTATCCTGATTCGGCCTGTCCAACCGTATACCATGTCGTACTCTCCTTGAAACCACTCGTCGGGGTGTGATGTGGTCTGCTTCCACTGTCCTGCATCCGGATCAACGAACCAAGGTCTTGCCAACTCCCATGCCTCACACCATGACACTTTTCCGGAATCTTGAGCGGCGGGATGTGTTTGGTTCCACTGGCGGGGGAATCCATCAGGAGGTGGCCAGTGACCTCGTTCCTCGCCTGCTCTCCAACTCTCCATTCCAGGACCTCCCTGGGCATTCAAGCAAGCCTCAACCTGGTCTATATGCAACCGGAGGCCGGCCCTGACCATTTTCCTCGCTTCCTCAGGGTCAGCGTCTTCAACCGAGCCTTTTCTGTTCGGAGATGCTTCCCAATCATCGACAGCTGCCTCCCAGCACCTGTCGAAATGGACCTCTGCACGAGAGTTAGCCCAACTGAGCAGTGAATTCCTATCTGTTGGCCATTGGTCTTCGGGCAACTCAATGGTTGCGGGGCCGGGCCAGGCCAGTTGGTTGTCATAGGCCGGAGACCCGTCATCAAGAAGAGGCGTGATCATCTCGTCGACAGCATCAGAAGACACGAGTACAGGAGAGTCTCGGAGGACGCGGCAGACGCACTCCTCGACGGCATTTCCGCGAATAATCTGAGGCGGCAGGGGTGACTTCAGGCGCTCGATGTAGTTGTAGTACCATAGCCTGTTGCAGGATTTCCAAGTGATGACCTGTGAGGCTGAGAGTCTGCGGAATGGATTAACTCCAACCGCTTGTGGATTGCCTTGCCTGACCGGCATGGCATGGAGTCCGAGTCGAGGCCCTATGAACCCAACGAAGAAGTCGTGATTCAACTTGAATCATTCAGCCAGACGACAGTCACTTCCATCCTGTCGAAGGTCGGTGTGACCTCTACCATCGCCACGGGCGCATCTACCTCTTCAGCTATCGACTCGGCAATCACAAGTGGCAACTCAATGCGTTCCTCTTCGGGATCCCAGAGCATGAATCTCTGCGGTAGACCGGTAATCTCAGTAATCTCCTCAATCCAGTGGGCCTGATTCTCAGTAGAGGCATAGACCGCTCCGAACATCAGTGTCGAATCTTCGGTGAGAGTCTCGTGAGGGGAGATTGTCGCTTCTCCTCTGCGCTCGAACCTTCTCCTCAACTGACCTGCGTCCTTGTACACGGCAGTACAGAATTTGACATGGAATCCATACGGCTCCCGGGAGACAGAGTCAGCTGGGTCGGGTAATCCATTGGCTGCACTGTTGACTCGATCTCTGAGCATCTGGGCTAGTTCCGAAGAGCCTTCTGCGCCTGCAGTAATCTCAGTTGAAAGGTTGAATCCTCTAAGTTCCATGTTATCGTGATTGCCCACGGTTATCTCCAACTCGTTGAGGTTGAGGAAATTGATACTAAAATCACGCAGATCCTCAATCAACTGCACCAATTCAGACTCCTTGTCCGGCTCACATGGTAACTCCACACCAGTCTCTATTCCGGCATCGCTGCAAGCAGCAATTACCTCACGGTACTCCTCTGCTTCCAAATCAAGCAAGTGGAATCGGATCTCGTCGAGACCCGCTTCTGCGAACTCAGAGGCCCATTCAGCCCTGAACGGGATGCTGGTGTACATGTGCAGATGGAAAGAGGGGCCGAACTCCTCCTTGAGAGTTCGAATCCCCTCAAGCGTCCTCTCTCGAGCCATCAGAGGGTCGCCTCCGGTAATCCCGGCACCTGTGGCCCGCATCGCTCTAGCCTCTTCGATAACCGCGTCGAAATCTTCGCAGCGACGCTCGTTGGCAAACATGTGGTCGATATCTCGACGGGTCTCGGACAGAGGACAGTAGTCGCATCGCCAGTGGCAGTTACCAGTGATGAATAGAACCAGTTTGCTCCCCATCTGGCACTGAATGCACCCCTCTGAATCACCTTCATCAGGTGCTTCGGGCAGTGTATCTGTTTGTGAGAGAGGCAGTGAGAAGTTCATGCTGCTGCCTCCTCGGCTGCCTCGATGAGCCAGCGGTGGAATCCCGTGTCGGCTGAGAGTTCGGGGTGGAAGGTGAGGGCAAGTCTGTTGGCGTGCTTGATTCCAACTACTTCTCCATCGTGTGTAGCGGCTACCTCTGCTGAATCATCAATCGAATCAAATCTGGGTGCGCGGATGAAAACGCCAGGGAAATCCCTACCCAGCATCTCAGAGTATAGTTCGTCTTGGAAAGAATCGACTTGACTACCATAGGCGTTGCGGCCGATGCTGGCTGGAATCAGAGGCTCTCCCCCATCTTGTGGGTCGGAGAGCAGTATTGCGCCAGCACAGGTCCCTAAGACAGGTCGCGATGGATCACTACGAATCCAATCGAATACTGCTGGCAGTAGGCCTGAAGTCTCATGATTTCCTGTTAGCCTCATAGTCGTGGATTCGCCACCGGGCAGAACCATGGCGTGTAAATCCGCATCGACTAGGTCTGATGCCATCCTGAGCTCGTGCAGACTGATTTCGATACCGCACTCTTCGGCGGCCCTCTGTAGTGCCGACATGTGGACATGTCTCGCGCCCTGCAGCATGACCAACCCTATGCGCAGCATGGCAGCGCGTCCGGCCACTCCGAAATTACTCTGTCGTGCCTCCGATGAACTGAAAGACTGGGGGCGAGACGTCGGATTGTGCAACCCGCGGGTCGCATCCACAACTTCGGCGCTGGACCTGCCGTCCTGCCCTACGAGGTGGTCGAAGAGGTCTCATCGGCCCTACCTAACCTCTCAGACAGCGGTTTCGGGCTGATGGAGGTCTCGCACCGCTCGGATACTTTCCAGGCGATTATTGACTCTGCCGTTGGCAGGGTCAGGAGTTTGCTTTCGGTTCCCGATGAATATGAGGTCCTGCTATTGCAGGGAGGGGCCTCGACACAGTTCTACATGACTGCCCTGAACCTCATTGGCAGTGAAGGAAAGGCAGACTTCCTAGTATCTGGGACATGGTCGGAGAAGGCTCTCAAGGAAGCGGGCAGAGTAGGGGACTCAATTGCTGCCTGGGATGGTTCAGATGAGAATTTCAGATCTGTGCCGGTGGATGGTGACTACTCTATCCGGGACGATGCTACTTATGTCCACTATACCACGAACAACACCCTATTCGGAACACAGTTCCATCATCTTCCAGACAGCGGAGGTAAGCCAAGGGTGGTTGATGCCAGTTCGGACATTTGTGGGGTGCCAATAGATGTCTCCAAACACGACCTGATTTATGCTGGCGCTCAGAAGAATCTGGGGCCTAGCGGAGTGACTCTGGTAATCCTCTCGCCTTGGGCCTTATCGAGATGTCATGATGGGTTACCAACCATGCTTGATTACCGTACTCATGTGTCAAAGGGCTCAATGTTCAACACGCCCAACACCTTCGGGATTTTCGTCCTCGATAGAGTACTAGCTTGGGTCGAGCGTAACGGAGGCCTATCCGGTGCCATAGAGAGGAATCGAGCCAAGGCTTCACTGTTGTACAACGAGTTGGATAGAAGCGACTTCTGGAGACCGCACGCTCATGGGGGTTCTCGTTCTGTGATGAATGTGACATGGCGCCTAGCCGACACGAATCTCGAGGGCGTCTTCCTCGGTGAGGCTATGGACTCTGGGTTTGGAGGCTTGAAGGGCCACCGGAGCGTTGGTGGGATTAGAGCTAGTATGTACAATGGCTGTCCGATTGAGAGTGTCGAGGCGTTGGTTGGGTTCATGCGGGACTTCGAGTCCCGTCACGGGTGAGGGGCACCATGGATGCACGCAGTGCCCTAGATATCCTCGACCTGACTCTACTGGATCGAGATGCATCCGAATCCGACTTGGATGAACTTTGTACATTGGCCAACCTACACCGTCCGGCTTCGGTGTGCGTTTTCTCTGAGCATGTCGCATATGTGGCAGAAAGACTCGATAATATTGCCATCAGTGCCGTGGCTGCAGGCTTCCCAGTAGGAAGCGAGGCCCCGGAAGAGGTCGTAGGTTCAATCAGACAAGCCATAGCTGCCGGAGCTAGTGAGATAGACTGTGTTCTCGAACCTCGAGAAGATGTATCATTCCCGGGGCAGGTAGAACAGGCGATGCTGATTGCAATGAGAGAGGCTTCGGCTGAGTGTGTGCTGAAGGTGATTATTGAAACCCCTTTGCTAGATAATAGGGGCATGCGCGCCTGCACTCGGCTGGTATTGGCAGCAGGTGCGGACTTCGTGAAGACCTGTACTGGAAAGCGTGGCGAGTGCAGCGACGAGGCTGCTAGGATTCTGGCTTTCGAGGTCATGAGGCACGGAGTGACGATGGGGAGTCGCCCCGGAGTCAAACTATCAGGCGGAATTGGCTCTCTTGAGGATGTAAATCGGCTGGTAGAAATCGTGAGTTCGGAGGATTCCTCGATTCAAGGTCCGGGCAGGTTGAGAATTGGGGCTTCGTCTCTTCTTCACGAATTAATCTGAGTGGGCTCGGCAGGAATTGAACCTGCGATCTTCGCCGTGTGAAGGCGACGTCATGACCCCTAGACCACGAGCCCTTGAACTCCTGACATCACAATTTGGCAATAAGAGTGATGACTCCCTAGGGAGCACAACTCCCGCCGGAATCAAAAGTCGGCCCCAATTCCGCGTTCCATGGCAGCAGGACTTGACTTTGATGTTCTGAGTCAGAAAGAGACTTGGCAAGCATTCGTAGTTGGTATGGTCTTGTTTTGTATAATCGGATACTCATCCCTGACGCTTTTCGGCCTCTCAGCCTCTGCTTACGGAGTGTCTGACGAAGTAGTGCCGGTTCCTGATTTTGAGGTTTCAACGATGAATAGGACTGGCATTGATGATGTAATTGCAGACGAGAATGGGGTGGTTAGATTGTCTGACTTGCAAGGTAATGTTGTTGTAATCGACTTCATGGCTGTCGATTGTGCAAATTGTCACTATGTACAGACCCATATTGAACAAGAAATAGCGAACTGGGAGGCCCTTCTAGGGCCTCACGATGTAATCGTATTATCGATTGGAACTTGGTATGGGTACGAATCATTCGACAGGATTAACGAGACATTTGGAGATACAAGATCTGCCAAGCATATGTCTTGGCCTGTTGCAAATGGTGGAACAGATGTTGTCCTCTTAGAAAATGGCGAAAGAGGCGATTTGGTAGAATACTACTCGGCTCAAGCCATACCCATAGTTATCGTAGTCGATCACGAGGGCTATGTCGTCGCCAAAGAGAGCACTGGTACACCACTAGATGGTTGGGAGGCATTCGATTCAGCAATTGCGAGTGCTAATGCTGGTGAAGCAGAAGATCTACGATTTGGGATTAAAAAGGCTGATAGATCTCTCACTGGTGTCTTCGTGATTGGTCTTTTCCTAGGTATTCTAGTATACTTCTCACCCTGTGCTTTCCCTGTCCTTCCTTCCTACATTACATACTATCTGAATCTCGGGATGAGAGAAGACGAATTAAGGGAGGCTGGGAAGCTCTCAGGGAGTATGCCCAAGCCCATCGAGGTAGGTGGTTACGCGGCCTTAGGTCAACTGACATTCTTTGCCGTAATCGGTGGCATTATCTTCGGGCTTGACGGAATCATTGATCTCTCAGGAGTTCTGCATGATATCGCGATTGGTATCGCATGGCTACTGATAATACTCGGAGGGCTCATGCTGCTGGGGTGGACCTCTCATCTACTGAACTGGATCCAGGGTATTCTCGACCAATATCAGACCACAGAGATGGATGATCAATTTACGCCGAGGCGAAACATGTACCTCTGGGGGATAGGATATAGTGCTGCGTCGGTAGATTGTACTGCTGCCGCAGTATTCCCATTCGTTGCTTGGCTTGCTGTAGTCGGAAATGGTGCATTCGCCTTTGGAATGGCGGGCCTAATCCTCTCTGTTACCTTGCTGATGATTTCGGTAACTGCCCTAGTAGGAATGGGCAGACAAGCAATGCTTGACTTCCTTAGACGGTCGACTGGAATAGTGAAAGCGACCGGTGCTTGGATGATGATATTCGCTGGATTGGGGCTGCTTGTCTACCTGACACAGCCCGAGAAGGTTAGCGCCCTATTCTAGATTTTATTGGCGCTGTATTGAATCGTATGCAATCATATTGAGTAGGTTCTCGCCGAAGTCTCTCGAATAGGCGCAAATCCTTCGGATTGATTCGGATATACGGTCCTCGAACAGAAGGCGGGAGGCCTTTCTTCTACCCGACCACAGGCCCTCTTCATGCTCTTTGAGAGACAATTGCGCCGCTTTCAATGAGTCTCGTGCTTCCTCTATCTCATAGGAATCGTGCGTTCTCAGGTTAATCATGAGTGACTTGAGGGCGTCCATCCAGACTGGCAATAGAGATAGAGGATATTCGTCTGCCTTCAAGCGTGGCCTTGGAGTGGTCTCTAGAGTCAGACGAGCCATCTCATGCGCGTGGTCCATCATTCTCTCTAGTGACCTTGCTAAATTGGCGTGTTCGACGCCTTGCTTCCTTCCCAGTCCAAGGGATCTTGCAACTTGCTGCGAGTCCAGCATTGATCCAACTTGCCTCTCAATCAAGTAATGCAGGCCATCGACTTCTCTCTCACGCTCCTCAAAATCAGAAATTAACTCGTCATCTGACCCGATTAGAACTTCAAAAATGTCACGAACTAGGGATGATAGTAGTAGATACATCCTGTTCAGGCTTGCGTGAAGAGGGAGTTCTCCTGCATTCAGCAGGCTAATCAGATTCACGCTACTTTCGGATTGTTCGCCAATCTCAAATCCCCGAGTAGAGCGAAGAAACCTGCGTATCTCACTAAGGGTGTCTCTGCTGAATTGGCCCACACTATCGACCGAAATCTCCTGAGCTCCTGAAAGGTAAGCCCCCATGAGGTGATCATACAGTGCGCCGCCAGGAATTCCGTCGAGATTCAATTCGACTAGCGTCTTCACCTCCTCCGCCGCGTCCAAAGGAGTGAGGGAAAGTTCTCCAGTTGGCCTCCATTCTACACGAATCCCATCTCGAGCAGAGAGGTTATTCGACAATATCCAGGGTTTGGGCAGGCTCATGGTATACGTAGAACCGCCTGTGAGTTGCAATCTACGGACATCTTGTTCACCGGGCCCTATTGGCATGAATCGCCGATTCTAATTATTACTATATAGATTACCCAACTACTCCATGAAGTACCTCAAGCGTTGCGGGCAGACCCATGGAACCCGTGATGACGCTAGTTCTGATCCTGTCGCTCGTAGTATGTGCATACATGGCTTGGAACATCGGTGCCAACGATGTTGCCAATGCGATGGGAACATCGGTTGGTTCTCGAGCTTTGACATTGAAGCAGGCTGTGATTGTAGCGGCTGTCTTCGAATTCGCTGGAGCATTCTTCGCAGGTGATGCGGTTACTGATACTGTCAGGAAGGGTATTCTCTCTGTCGACTTCGAGACTGTCACCAATGCCTTCGCTAACGACCTGATGTACGCATTCATCGCTGCCATGATGGCTGCTGCAGTTTGGCTAACCATAGCCACCAGGCTGGGGCTTCCTGTCTCAACCACTCACAGCATCATCGGAGGAATAGTCGGAGCGGGACTTGTGCTGGAAGTTCAGCATAGCACTTCGCTAATCGACTGGGAAGTCGTTCGCAAGGTCGTCATGTCTTGGGTTGCGAGCCCTCTGATGGGGGGTCTACTGGCTTTCTTCACATTCTACATTGTTAGAGGATCTATTCTCGAGGCTGAGAATCCAATAGAGAGGTCCAAGTGGCTGGCTCCGATTCTAGCAATCCCTACATTCTTCGTCCTCGGAATAGCACTCCAGTTCAAGGCGCTGAAAGGCTTCTTCTCCCGAGCTGAGAGTAACGGCTGGATTGAGAGTAAGTATGACTGGTTACCAGTCAAAGAGAACGGTAGTTGGAATCCAATGGTCGACAACGCCTGGATCCCGATTAACAGCATCATACTAGCTTTGATTATCGCGATTATAGCCGCTATTATTCTGGCATATGTGCTCAGAAACTACGAGTTCAAGGGAGAGCAGGAAGGTTTTCATGGAGTCGAGCGAATCTTCGTCTGGCTGCAAGTAATCACTGCAGCTTATGTCGCCTTCGCGCATGGA
>Ga0209034_10000040_pt1 | contig 59574 bp, 45 predicted proteins | sample MarorgKNORR_S2LV_2_FD_188219 | JGI IMG/M metagenome (GOLD analysis project Ga0209034, IMG submission 188219) | Marine microbial communities from the Southern Atlantic Ocean, analyzing organic carbon cycling - 250m_A/KNORR_S2/LV (SPAdes) (version 2) | ecosystem: Environmental > Aquatic > Marine... | reverse complement strand
AGGACACTTCTAAAGACTTACGAGTAAATGCAGGATTTTATGCAGTCATGCCTAACCCTGCAGATGGATCAATATGGGGATCCAATGCGTTTGGTTATCCTGGAGCTGTTGTCCGCTACGATCCGGCTACTGGCCTCGGTGAGAGGTACAATGTGCCCCTTCCAGGATTTGGCTCCCGAGGCGCTGATATCGATAAAAATGGTGTTGTCTGGGTATCATTGGGTAGTGGACATCTTGGTGAGTTTGACCGTCGTAAGTGCCAAGGACCGTTAAATGGGCCAAATGCTACCGGCGACCACTGCCCTGAAGGATGGACGTTCCATCCACTCCCCGGTCCAGGCTTTCGTGATTTACCCGAAGACAGCGTAGAGTCCAGTTATTATACCTGGGTGGATCAACATGACAGCTTGGGGCTCGGTGAAGACATACCGATTGTTACTGGTAACTTGTTCGACGGTGTACATGCATTAGTGGACGGTGAATTCCAAACCCTCCGGGTACCTTATCCTCTCGGGTTCTACACTAAAGGATTTGAAGGCCGTATAGACAATCCGGAAGCCGGCTGGGAAGGCCGTGGTATATGGGTACCAAGCGGGGATCGCACACCATGGTTAAAAGAGGGCGGTCAGGGAACTAAACCACTGGTTGTTCACTTTCAGATGCGTCCGAATCCACTAAGTCCATGATAGGGTTTTGGAATGAGCTGAACCGCGAATGGCGATAGCTCATCCAAATCAGGAATTGCAAGCCAAACAACATTGAGGCAGCTAACAAGTGTGTCGGTTGCACGAAAGCAGGCATGCCAAAATGCCCAAGCGTCGCCCCAGAGGCTATTGATAACCCAATAACTATAATCATTGCTAGGGTGAGACGGGTAAGGGTATGTGACCATCCTAAAGACAAGTACAACAATCGAAACAACCATAGATTAGCGAACAATACCACTGCAGAGAAGGTTCTATGTACATAAAAGAACCAGGGCATATATTCTACCCAGATGGAACGGAGTTCTTCTCCTTGGGCTTCCCGAATGAAGTCGGTCATTTCCCTAACCTGGGATCCAATCGCTATCTGCACCACAGTTAGGCAAAGAACCAGGTATAACCATTTCTCGAATCGGGTATCGATCTGGCTAACAGATTGCGCAGCCATTATACCCCGACGCGATTGAGCTAAAGCGAATAACAAAGTACCCAGAATAGCCAAGGCCATCAGCATGTGAAGCGTGATCATGCCCGGTTGGAGGTTCGATGCGACAACGCGTGCTCCGAGCCAACCCTGAAATCCAACCATGAGAAACGCTGCTCCCGATGCCTTGAAAATAGCGCTGTTATAATTTCTGAGAGGCCAGGAGATCAATACGGTTATAAATATTAATATGCCAATACTTACGCCGATTAACCGATTCGCATATTCCGTCCATGTTTTCACAACGTTGAAGCTTGTGTCGGCATAGCCCAATTCAGCGTAGATTTCGTTGTAATTACTTGGTAACTGCGCCTCACTGGTTGGTGGTATCCATTGTCCAAAACAAGTGGGCCAGTCTGGACATCCCATACCAGCACCCGACGCTCGGACACTCGCGCCCACTAAAATCAGAAAATAGACAGCAGCAATAGTAATCATTGCCATGCGGCGATAGCGCACTAAGGCTAGGCTGTAATCTGATGACATGCTTTCAGGACTCATCGCTTTGATTAGTTGCCTAATGCAGAGTCAATTGAAAATGATACTTCAGAATCAGGACATTAAAATTCGCGCGAAGCATAAATCAGCCAAATTGCCAATTCAATGACAAATATCACATTTTCAAGGATTGCGCAGAGCTTCCAGCAATTGTAGTGAAGCATACCCATCCATGGGCAGATCTTGGGATTGCTGATACGCACGTATTGCAGCGCGGGTTCGACTGCCGACTCGACCATCCGGTTCACCTGAATCGAATCCAGCTGCATTCAGTAATTCTTGCAAAACCTGCACATCAGCTACGCTCATTGCCTGCTCATTAGCTGGCATCCGTTGGATCATTGCTCCCCCGGTGTAGCGATCGGCTAAATGTCCTACCGTTAATGCGTAGAATGTAGAAGGGTTATAAATCATGGTTGCCCTGAAATTGGCATAAGTCAGGAAAGCAGGGCCAACTGCTCCAGCGGGTAAGACCACCGACGCCTGCATATCAGCAATGGGGATGGGAGAACCATCCATTTGGCTAATCCCTAGATCACTCCAGTCCTGCAGGGACTTTCGAGTTCTCGTTCCAGTAAGGCTGAAATCAAAATCTGCTGGAAGCATTACTTCCCTGCCCCAGCGTTCGTCTCCTCGCCAACCAGATTGGGACAAAAAGTTAGCTGCCGAATGGAAAATGTCTGGCAAACTATTCCAGATATCTATCTTGCCATCTCCATCACCGTCTATACCATAACGCGCAAAAATCGACGGCAGGAACTGCAGTTGTCCCATGGCTCCAGCCCAAGAACCACTCATATTCTCTACAGCTATGTGACCGCCATCGATAATTTGTAAAGCAGCTAACAGTTCTTTCCTGAAAAAATCAGCCCGCCGCGGATCGTAAGCAAGTGTTGCGAGAGCTTGTAACACGGAGAAACCCCCTGTGGCACGGCCGTAATTGCTTTCAATAGCCCAGAAGGACACCAAATAATGTGGCTGGACGCCATAGCGTTGTCGCACTTCCTCCAAAAGCACCGCGTACTGGTTTAACAATGCCTGGCCCCGATTAATCTGTGATGGAGTAATTCTAAGACTCAGGTAACGCGTAAACGTCTGAACAAATTCGGGCTGGGCATTATCAAGTTCCAGCACCCGCTCAAGCGGGGCTTCGAGGTCGTCAATAGCCAACAAGGTTTCTTGACTGATACCGAGAGAGAGTGCTTCAGCACGCAATTCCTCTCGCCATTCATCGAAAGTCTGTTCCTGGGCAATAAGCGGAGCAGAAGAGAGAAGCAATAGAAAAAATAAAAAGGGTAGTTTCATGCTGTAATTTTAATGGATATTGCGGGGAATGAAAATCGAACCATTTTGATTCCTGGATATATTCGTCCTTTCTTCCAAATCAACCGACTAGATTACCTGCGCGAACTGTCTGGAGTAAATTGCCATTCATAATCAGTGACATCTGGCACTACTTTGACACCTGTACTAAACTTAAATGGTTCAGAAATTCCACTTGGATAGTGCATTTCCACGTAATAAGCTGTGTACCCCTGCTCTGGTGCGTCTAATTTGATCTGATAAACACCAGCTTCTATTTCACTTAAAGGAGTGCTTTTGTAAGCCCTGCCCAGTATAGCCTGCGTAAAGTTCCGGCTTTCCGGATTATGGGCTTGCCACAGTAATACCTGCGAAGGCTTATCCAGTGAAAAAACGGTTATAAGCCCATCATCATCTACGTCCCAAGAATACCTAGGCATTTTTACATTGTGAACAATGGCATGGTACCAAGCATCTACACTATCCAGCACGTCTGTATCATCCATACTGTGATCTGAGTTGGGCACATATCGGACGTGCTTCTCTCCTATGAGATCATCCCAATAAAATTGCCATGAATCGGGTAGGAAAAATTCGTCTCCTGTTGAGTTTAACAAGAATTTCGGGAGCTCGAGCCTGTCCCTATACTCATAAGGTTCCACAAGATCCATTAATTCATCCCACTCGGAAGTACCTATCCAGTTAACGTTACCACTGGTTATATAGTCGATGACGGCTAATGAATAAGCACCATAAACTGAAAAATGATGCTTGAACGATTCACCTACATTTAGCAAATCTATTACTATCGGCATAATAGCTACTACACGTTCATCAACGATAGCGGTAGTCCAGGTTGTCCAGCCACGTTTGGAGCCGCCAGCAACAACAAATTGGTCGACCTCAATATCCCCGCCTTGTTCACTGGCCATCAAAGAAGTAATGGTATCCATGGCGCGCACTGCAGCTTTTGTCATAGGAAGGCGAAGCGGCCACTTGTCATCGCCACTGCGGAAAAACTTATCCCAGGTATAAGCTATGATTGCGTCTTCGGTACGCTGTAGTCCATTATCATTCACAAAAACAAGTGGCTGATTCGGAACCATATAGAGTGTGCCGACAACCGTATTCGTGTCCAACGCCCGTTTTATATCGGAAGAAAGCGCTCCGGTTGGAGCGGACCTTGCCTTGCTGCCCCCGGTAATCGTGAGAAATCCTATATCACTATCCACTTCGTCCGGAGCCACAACTACCATGTAATGTTCCCAAATGGGCAGGTTGACCTCGGCTTCGGTTAACCACTGCTGTGAAATCATTTCCAGCACATAAGTCGTGTAACCGTCTTCTTCTATTGTCTGTAAAACGCTATAACGATACGTGTCATCGGGTGCGCGGATATATCGATCGAGAGCTGTAAGTGCGAGTCCATTGCCACTATCAGCTAGTAGCATTGCAGCTCCTGAAAAATTCAAGACGAGAGCAGCGAGTAAAATAATTAATGTCTTACGGTCTAGCATAATAAAAAGCTCACTATTTGATTATTAGGGGCTACGGAAAGCTCAAAAGGCAAGCTTCTCCAAATCTTACTCTCCAACAAAGATACAAGAAAAAGAAATTTCATATTGCGTTATCCTTTAGTAACACGAATGCTATCGCCTCACTCCCCTCATGTCGACAATCCTTCCTTTTTACTCCGCAAACAATTTCGCAGTACTTTGGTTGGAAGCCCACGACTGATACTATCGCTTTTATTTAGTGATTTTTAGAGAAGGCCATGCGCAAAAACCTCTGGATTGTCGCCCTGTTGTTGTTGGCTCATACCACAACATCGTATTCACAATTGACAGTTGGAGACACTCCGACACGGGCCCTTGCGACCGACGGCTCGTTCATTAGCTGGAAAGAACATATCATAGACGATCGACTAACATCCGGCGTCCCCTTTAATGGAAGCGACGGTCTTGAAATGGCGGATCTCGATCGTGATGGCATTGACGATATTGTTTCCGTCCACGAGTCGGATTCAACGTATGATTCTACTGCTCCAGGAGAAACACCTCCAGCAATGGGACATGTGAGAATCGCCTTTGGCTCGAATAACCCCTACGATTGGACCAATATCACGCTCGCTGAAGGTGCTGATGCTTCAGCTGCTGAAGACGCCGCTATCGCTGATGTCAATGGTGATGGTTTTCTTGACATCATGGTAGCTGCAGAACTGTCGCACCTCATTTATTTCCAGAACCCTGGACAGGACATTCGCAATCGAACTTGGGAACGCCTCATACTCCCGATGACTCAGGGCAGAGGGTCTTATATCCGAGTCTTCCTCGCCGATTTAGATGGTGATGGCAGACCTGAAGCAGTTGCACCAAATAAAGGAGCCCAGCGTCCAACCATCGCCGATTACAGACGCTCAACCCCGGCTTCTATTTATAAAGTCACCGGCGATCCGCTGAATGGGTCTAACTGGCAAGAGATTGAGCTAGGTAGATTCAGCAATCCTAGGAATTCAGAACCAATCGACATCGATCAAGATGGCGATCTCGACATCATTGTTGGTAGTAACGGAGAAAATAGAATAATCCTATTCGAAAACATCGAGCCAAATAATCTTAATTTTGAAGAACACGCCATTGGAGTGTACGGTCCAAGGACGAATGGATTTAATATGGAATTTCTCGATATCAACAACGACGGACGGTTAGACATCATTGGAGCTTCGGGCCGCACTTTGACATGGTTTGAGCAACCAGAAGATGTTGATCATACTTGGGTATCTCGTTCAATTGGATCATTCGCACCCGACAGCATGACAGGGTTCGAAATAGCGGATATTAATGATGATGGCTTGGTAGATATTATAGCTGGCAGCTATAGCCGCGGTCCGAGAACGGGTGACGGTGAGGTAGACAAAAACGATTCTTTAGGTCGAATAGGTTGGTTTGAAAATCCCGGTAACATTGAAAGCGAATGGGTCCGGCACGATATTTCTCGACGCAAGCGCGGGATGTTCGATAGATTCATCGCAAGAGACTTAGACAACGATGGCGATATCGATTTCGTCGGAACACGCGGCAACAGCGACCCCTATGATGGAGTATTTTGGTTAGAACAAGTCAGAACAAACGAGGCACTACCGGCTTTCCAAAGAGCTCGTAACGAAGAAAGCGAAGAAGTTCCTCTCCCGTAAAACGAAAGGTGAAAAAACATGGCGAAAGCATTCCCTGATCACCCAAACCTGGTCGACGGCTACGCTCCTCTCCAAATGGAATGCGATGCTCCTAATATCGTAGTAGAAGGATTAATTCCCTCAGATCTTAATGGAACCCTTTACCGAAACGGACCAAATCCGCAATTTGCTCCTCGTGGAGACTACCATTGGTTTGGCGGAGACGGCATGATCCATGCCTTCTTCATTAAAAACGGGAAAATTTCCTACAAAAATCGTTGGGCCCGAACAATGAATTGGACTCTTGAAAACGAAGCAGGCGAAGCGCTTTTCTCGATACTTGATCCAACTAAAAACGATCCTCGAATAGTTAATGTGCAAACCAATGGCCTGGCGAATACCAATATCGTATGGCATGGCAATAAGTTATTAGCCTTAGTAGAAAGCCACCCACCTTTCGAAATGGACCCCTCAACGCTCGGTTCTATGGGCTTGTGGACCTATGCAAACAAGCTTCAAGGACCGATGACTGCGCACCCAAAGATTGATCCGGAAACCGGCGAAATGCTGTGTTTTGGTTATAACGCTGACGGCGCTATCTCGCCAAAAATGTCTTATCACATTATCAGCAAAGACGGACAACTTGAAAAATCAGAATGGTTCGACGCCCCCTACCCCGCTATGGTTCACGACTTCGTTACGACACGAGATCACGTAATATTTCCTATCATGCCTCTAACCGGTTCAATGAAACGCGCGATGAAAGGAGGTCCTGTCTACGCCTGGGAGCCTGAAAAACAAACCCACATTGGCATAATGCCAAGATCTGGTTCAGTTGAGGATATTCAATGGTTTAAAGGTGATCCCGCTTATGTGTTCCATTTCATGAATGCGTCGACCCATGGGAATACAGTGATCTGTGATGTATGTGAGTACGAGCAGGCTCCATTTTTTCCTAACGCCGATGGTACTAGACCAGACCCGAAGAAAAGCGTGGCCAAATTAAAGCGTTGGACCTTCGATCTAAACGGTGACTCAAGCGACTATAAAGTTGAAGAACTAGATGACTCAGTCTGTGAATTCCCTCGACTCGACGAGAGATTTTCAGGCCTCACTTACCGACACGGTTATATTGCTTGTGCTGGGGATCAGCCGCCCAAAAGCGGCGGATACAGCGCACTTGGCCACATCGATCATCAAACAGGTAAAATTAATAAATACGATATGGGGGAAAACCTTGCAACTTCAGAACCTGTATTTGTTCCTGCAAGATCTGATGCTCCAGAAGGACAAGGTTATTTACTATCAGTCGTCTACGACATCACAATAGATAAAAGCCATCTAATCATTCTTGATGCAGAGAACATTTCAGATGGGCCCATCGGTCGTGCGTACTTAGACCACCGTGTCCCTTTCGGTTTTCATGGTAACTGGAAGTCAGCACACTAAATTAACAAGCTCAGAAATAACTCACTGTAAAACCATTTTAATTAATCTAAGTTTAGACTCTCTCGAAATGACTTGGATCTTCTAATGACGCGAACCAAATGTTAGATTGATCAACGGAGTGCTTCTGACACTAGTATTTGGAGGAACAAGAATGAAAAGGTTATTCAAATGTGCTGGAATAATTGGACTTAGTACCATTGCCAGCGCCACCCTTGCTCAGGATTCAGGAGTAATAGGTCCAAGCCCTTATGAATTTACGACCCAGACCTGGATGGAGCCTTTTGCTCAGGAAGGATTTACCTGGGGAGGGAATTCTGGCGTATATGTAGAATCAGAAGACCGCATCTTTTTCCTGCAACGAGGCGAAACTCAACTCCCTGAGCCTTTACCTCCCGAATACACAAACTTTGCCGGCTCTCTAGGTTGGAACGTACTCCGGGGCCGTGGTCGAATCTGGCGTAACTGCATTTATGTTATAGACAGCGAGGGCAACCTGCTGGAAATCTGGGACCAATGGGACCACCTGTTCATGGGTACCGATGGTCCAGGCCCTCACCGTATCCGTCAGAACCCCTATGATGAAGAGAAACGGGTCTGGGTAATCGATGAAACGGGGCATATTATCTATGTATTCTCCAATGATGGAGAGCAACTACTGATGACGTTGGGTGAGAAAAACATGCCCGGAAATGATCAGACACATTATCATCTACCACAGGACGTTGCCTTTTTGCCAGATGGAAAATTTCTGGTGGCTGATGGCCTCGGTGATAACAAGCGCATAGTAGTCAGAAATGCAGACGGTTCTTACCATTCGGAATTCGGTGAGGGGGGTGATGAGGTTCACCAGTTTGCCAGTGTCCATAGCCTGGCAATGGGGCCAGATGAACGTCTTTATGCCCTCGATAGAGATCATCGCAACGTTAAAGTTTTTCAGCAGACCGCTGCCCCTAGCTCCTCAAACTACCCCTCCTATAATTACGTAACCACCTGGAGCGATCTCGGAATGCCGTTGGACATTACAGTCGGTCAAGAAAGTGCCTGGGTGACAGACTTGAATCCACCGAAAATCGTGCAATTTAACCTAGATGGATCACGGGAGTACACTTGGCCATTGCCGACCGAAGGGCCGGACTTCTGGATTGAAATGCACTCATTGTCAGTCGATGAGAATGGCAACCTATACGGTACCGATAATCAAGCCGCCCGGCCACAAAAGCTGGTGCCTCGGTCTGATGCCGATCCTGATCATCTAGTGCAACCTCAATATGTCCCTCTTTAGCCAATAGCACACAAAAAGGCGAGCTGAAGCCCAACTCGCCTTTCTTCTGCGTGTTCAGTATTTAATTCAGTGAAAAGACTTTAAGCGCAGGCCCTTGTCTGCTTAAAGATCCTGCAAAGTTTCTATCTGCCCCAAAATATTCTTGCGTAAGACCTAACCACACATTCGCGTGGATAGTAGGAGTTCCAATAGCAACCGCAATATATTGTTTATCACCAACTTGATAAGTTATAGGAAACGAAGCTGGAATATCGCCTAGATCAGTGCTCCAAAGAACCTCACCCGTGGCTTCGTCAAGTGCTGTGAATGATTGATCTAGCGCTCCAATAAAAACCAGTCCACCTTCAGTCGAAAGTGCTGCACTAGTTGGCGGAGCCTCTTTTCGATGATCCCAAACCAATTCCCTGGTCTCAACATTTACTGCTTGCCACCGCCCAAACTGGTCATCACTGGCAGCTAAGGGGCTGGGAGTGGCCTCCATTCCTGCTCCGGTCGAAAGTATTCCTCCTTGGCCAGTGGGCCCAGCATTCATGCAAACTTCTGCAATTGGCAAAAACAACATTTTCGAATCAGGGTTATAGGCCGCGGACTGCCAATTTCTGCCACCATTTGCAAAAGGGCACAGCAGGTGGGTTTCTTCAGCATTCGGGGTAGCAATAGAACTAAGGGTTTTTGCACCGGTCTCTGGATCAATAGCGGTAACAATATTTTGTAACCCCATATCCATAGAAAACAAATACTCACCAGTAGCCGCATCTAACGCATCGTACAAAGCCATTTTCCCAGCGGTAAGGACTACCGTTCGTGTTACTCCTCCCAACCCGATCTCTATTAACTGTCTTTCATAAACCCAATCCAGATCCCATTGATCATTTGCTATATGTTGGAAATACCAAACAAGTTCACCGGTTTCAGGCCGCAGAGCTACGGTTGAATTCGTATACAAAGCATCATTCGTTACCCCTTCGATGTCCACTGGCCTTAATAACGGTTCCGTGTGATAGGTTGGCGCCAATCCAAAATAAACAAGATCTAATTCAGGATCGTAGGATCCGGGAACCCAGACCGAACCACCACTGCGCTCTTCCAGGGGTATATCATTCCAAGTATTTCCACCCGGTTCTCCAGGCCAAGCGACAGTATTAAATCGCCAAACCTCCTGACCCGTTTCCAGATCAAGTCCAACTATAAACCCCCCACCGGGCATAAACGTTGCGGTCACACCTTGAACTAGCATGTTACCTGCTATAACAGGAGCACCACGCAAAGCATAAGGTAGAACCCCCGACTGCTCAGTATTAATTCCTGTGTCCCAGATTACTTCACCTGATTTATGGTCTAAGGCAACCATATGAAGATCTGCTGTAGGCATCAATACTTTGTTCCCATAAAGAGCAATTCCTATCTTCGAACTTGGTGCTTCCGAGGATTCATGTCGGTAGCGCCATAATTCTTCTCCAGACATTGCATTGAGTGCTAATAACGTGTCCTGAGTACTTAACAAGTAGAGCACCCCATCGTGGACCAAAGGGGTAGGGGCATTAGGACCCCTTTCTAATTCAATTTCCCAAGCTAATTCGAGATTCGTCACATTAGATTTATTGATCTGACTCAGGGGGCTGTGTCCATAGCTGGCATAATTACGACGCCAAATAAGCCAGTCTTGCTCGGGCGGATCAATTAACATTTCCTGACTAACAGGTCTGACCGCTGTTAACAGCTCTGTTTCTGAAGACTGCGAATATACCGAGACACTCCACGAGAGCTGCAAGAAAAAGACACTCGTAAAGACAATATCCACCGCCAACGTTTTTCTAAAATTCATATTTAACCCCTAAATTCAGCCATGAAGGCAGAGTAATGTCAGATCACGCTCGAGTCTACGGTTTAACGGTATAAATTCACAAACCGGCGAAGAATGGATTGAGCCTCTGGTACATGCTCCTCTTGTACTGCTTCTATCAATTCCTGAACCGTCTCTGGCGGAAAATAACCATAATCTTTGTAAACATGTATTCGTATGATAAACCCTTCAGAATCCCCTTCCGGGTGAAACTGAGTCGCGTAGATATTTGTCTTTAGTCGAAAAATCTGCACCGGACACGCATTATTCGTAGCAAGCAGAATGCATCCCGGGGGCACTGAATCACAGGCTTCTTTATGCCCAAGCAGCACCCGGAAAGAGTCAGGAAGACCTTCCAGTAAGGGATCACTCTTACCTTCTTTGGTCAGAACGATATTTGCGCCGCCGACAGGCTCTCCGTACTTACGAGAAATAGAGGCTCCACAATAACTGCCCAGTAATCCATTACCTGAGCAACAACCTAGAAAAGGAAAATCACGCTCCACTACCCTATCGAACAGTTTGTAAAAATCTGACTCTACGCGTTTTTGTTCTTCGCTCTTATCTTCCAGCCTATCACTAACATTGAATGGCGAGCCTCCCACTATAATCGCAGCATAGCGGTCCAGATCAATACTCGGTAATCCCGATTTTTCGGCTCTTATACGGATTACCTCCGATTTTTCCATTCCGCCGTAATACGTGATCGATTCGAATTCGTTGTCTGCCGTTTCATCCTCCGGACGAAGTTGGATAATTAGAAAAGGCTTCGACATTACGCGTTTAGTTTCCTGATGATCCTAGTCAAGAATTAGTTGTCTGATGTAATTAGTAACAATATTTGCTCGCTCTGCAAGCTCTTCATCGGTTGCGCTACTAATAGGGTGGGCTATGACGCCAAAAAGGTAATCAGGAACACCCAGCACCCTAGCCATTAATTCTGCAGCGCTGGTAAAATTTGCCGTCATTACTGCCAAAGCCGGAGTTCCTGCTCGTTCAGCCATCACCGCGTCATGCAAACTGCACGACGAGCAACTTCCTCAATCCCCTACTCCTGTCACTACTGCATGCCAGTCCCTAGCTTCATCGATTAAGGTTTGGTCGGCGGGCGCGCTGTAATTGGATTTTGTGGTTAAGACGACTTCAGCTACTGAAAATTGCTCATAAAGTACTCCAGTCAAGGAAGAGAAAAAACGATCAGTTCCCTCCTTTCCATTTGAAATGAAACCTACCGTGGCTCCCTCAAGGGTCGAAAGGCGTTTCGCCAGGGAACACTCCTCAATAACTTCCTCGCTTGTTGGATTCAGAACTTGCAGTGACATACGTTTCTCTTTTAATAGGTGTTTGTTGAATTGATAGATTGTTAACTCTCACAATTAACACAGGCTCCTATAGCCATAGTAACGGCCCGACTTTTTGTGCCTAGCCAAGGCGGTATGATTGCACCAAATCCGCCAGCTGGCCCGCCTGCTGCTAAAACTAATAGGTTCTTGGGCTCCATCAGAGCATTGTAGGTAACATCTCCTTTATCCCTAACCACTGCCTGTTTTCCAACTTGACCCCACTCCGATCTTTTAACCCTTGCATTCTCATAAATGTATTGTGCTACGTCAGCTTTGCTCCAACCCGCGGCCTCCAGGTAATCACGATGCTGCTTGGGTATAACGATCACATAGTCTCCAGCCCAAATTGAATAATTCAACATGTTGGCTCGAATCTCAGCCACATAAGTATCTAAAATCTCTTCGGGAACGCTGGTCCACTCGTTCATTATCTGTCGCGGAGCGCCAGAAGCAACAACAGTTATGGCAGAGACTTGCTCGGGTATGCCTCTGCTCTGTGCAAGAGATTGCCAGTTTGTTCCTTCTTCATCTTCAGCAAGGCAATAACTTATTTTTCCGGGATGTCCTAATGTGGATCTGTCGATGGCTCCCGGGCTTACATTCAAAATATTGATCAACCCAAGTCGAAGGGCGCGTCCTATCACCGAGGTTGCTCTTGCTCCATTACCGAGCACATCAAACTCAGCTTTAGCTTCGATTTCCAGTCGAATTGGACCGTTCAATATTGATAGTACGGCGCAACCACCAGTACTTGCTGTGGCTCCATGTAGCAGAAACTGTGGTTGCAACATAGCATTCCAAGCAGCGACCACAATCGGGAAATGTACCGGTAGACAACCTGCCATAATCGCGTTGATAGCTAGTTTCTCGACTACGATAGCGCGTTCTTTTACAGGCTCAACCCCTATGAGTTGATCCGCAGACATTCCCACCCATTCGAGACAGTTTTGCACTAACTCTGGCGTTGGAGGCACGATAGGAAAACCATCCGTCCAACCGCGACTGTGAAAGAATTCTTGGATGTCAGCAGAATCGGTTAGATCGTAGGAAGTAGACTGAAGTTGCATCGTGTCAAAATAGGACAGCCCCCGCCAGAAAACCTGGCGGGGACTATGCCTTTGTTAATTCGGTAGTCTGTAGGCTACGAGGGCACCTGGATAGTTAGTCCTAGAACTACCAATTTGCACCACAATATACTGCTTGTCACTGTGCATATAGGTCATCATGCCATACTGACCAGGCGCTGGCAGTTCAACACTGCCGAGAATCTCACCCGTCATCTTGTCTCGCGCATTCAGAGTCAAAGGCGCATCAGGTTCCATCTGTGCCATGCCCTCGCTCAGCGCGCGCGTCTGCACCAAAATGTCACCTGTTACCATCTGAATGGACCAACCTGTACCGCCAATATTGGGAACTTCAATTCCTACCAACAGCGGATGGTTCGCAATCTCTTCGGGCGTTTCGCCGACGGGCAAGGACCAAGCTTTTTCACCAGAGTTCATCTGGTAAGCAGTAAGTTGATTATTCATCCTTTTAAAGACAGATAGACCGTCAATAGTGGGCAACCCACCGCCACCGCCAGGCAACCAGGCTGCAACCGTCACCCCAGTTGTCGGAGTACTATTCGGCGTGGCCCCTCCTTCACCCGGCTCCGGGTAATTCGGGTTGTCTCTGTCTACTCCATTGGTGGGGCGCATAAATCCCGGAGCAAAACAGTTGCGTCGATGGGAGTTATACATCATGCCGGTAGTCGGATCAGCAACAGGAGGGTGTGAAATAACGTTGCCACCACCCAGACAACCTATATTATTGACATAATCGCCTTCATAGGTGTTCGGCAACGCTGGCACATAAAGCCCACCGATTCGATAACCATTCAGTATCGTCATTGCCTGTTCCTTTAATTCCGGGGTGTAGTCAACAACGAACTCTTCGGTGATACCGTCCAGAATAATTCTGTCCACAGGTTCTGGCCATGTTGGGTACGGCTGAGTCGGTGACGTGTAGTTACCGGGCACTTCAGTTTGAATGACAGGTCGGTCTTCAATTGGCCAGATCGGTTCCCCGGTTTCTCTGTTAAACGCAAAGACAAGTCCCTGTTTGGTATTTTGTACGACGGCAGGCACGGCTTGTCCCTCAACGTTCAGGTCAATCAACATTGGAGGAGTCGGCAAGTCATAATTCCATTGATCGCTACGGTGAATCTGAAAATGCCACCGTCGTTCTCCTGTTTGGACATCCAGCGCTAGCAGGCTACCACCGAACAGATTATCCCCAGGGCGATGACCAGCATATGACTGCACCGTAGAAGCATTCGTCACCATGTATACGAGGCCAAGCTCCGGATCCGCTGAAGCAGGCGCCCAAGTAGAGATATCACCAGAAAATCGCCAGGCATCGTTATGCCAGGTTTCGTGCCCTACTTCTCCTGGGCGCGGAATGGCATGAAATTTCCACAATCGTTCGCCAGTTTCGGCATCGAAGCCCATGATATCGCCTGGCACGTTTTCGATTCTGGTCTGACCATAGCTGGGCTGATGTCCGACCAGTACTATGACTACTCCGTTAACCACTATAGGAGGAGCGGAGGCTGTTACCATACCGAGTTCACGTGGTATACCGTAATCTGGATCGTAATCGCCACCGGCCACGATGTAGTCCTGCCAAGGTCCCCAGTCGTCGACCAACAAAGGGACCAAATCCACAACCCCAGTCTCGGGAAATCCACCCACTGGAAAATTAGAGCCCCAATTCTCCAGCGGGAGTCCAGTTTTAGCATCCAGAGCCCACAGGAAAAATCCAGGTGTCGTTATGTAGATGACACCTCGCCCATTAATTTCCGCATACGCTACTCCCTTGCCATATGCCTGCCGCGGAGATCGCTGGTGTCTTATCGTTTCGGGTTCCCGAAAAGTCCAGAGAATCTCACCACTCACTGGATCCAGCGCAACAACCTGGCGGCGAGGAGTCAATACTGTATAGACTATACCGTCCACATAAATGGGAGTAGAACGTGAAAAATAATCTACATTGGGGCCGAAATTATCACTGCGAAAGATCCATGCAATCTCTAGATCTTCAAAGTTTTCCCGGTTGATCTGATCCAATGGGGAATAACGAGTATGCCCGACGTTGCCTCCAAGATAACGCCACTCTCCATTCTCTGTGCCTAGCATAGGCTGAGAGATAGCCGGCAGCACCAGGAAGAAACCAAATACTGAAACAAGACCAATTTGACAGGTTAGCTTAACGTTCATATTTCATGTCCCCTATGTTTTTAAGTAATTGTTGGTCCAGGGAGCCAGGCAAAAACAAGATTCAATCTGCGCCTGGGAAAAGTAACTCTGAGTATTGCTAATTGAAGGCTTAATATCAATGCGAGAATGCTATTGTGGCCCAGATCCAGTAACTGGATTCGAAGACCTCTTTAGGACCCCCAATTATTTTAGGGACTGTGACATCACCCGTCCTCTACGATATAGATTTAGCCTAATACTCATCAACCTCAATAAGCTATCTTGTTTTTTACTCAAGCTTAACGTAGTTCTGTAGCAATACTCTCCACAGTTTCAGCTAGGGCAAGATATCGCGTCCGGGAAGTACCACTGCGATCAAAGGCTTCCTGTGCCAAATCATTAGCGAGGCTGACTAGCTGATTAGCCATAGAATCATTAGAGACGCCGCGGTCAAGAAGGTCTTGAGCACTATCTAGAGCACTAGACAATTGATCCGCTCTCGCAGCAGAAATCACATTACTTCTCAGTAATTGATCCAAATAAGCCAACGCAACTACGGGAATATCTGGCCAAACTATCCGTTGTTGAGTTTGCGCGTTGACGATCAAATCTGTTTCTCTCAGAGAGGCCGCTGCGATTTCATTTTCCGTAAGGTAATCACTCGGTTCTAAAGCAAATACATCCAGACCACGAGCTATTTCAGTACCATAGATATAACCACCGTACCAATAGGTTGACCAGTACCCCGCACTTATGAGTTCTTCTTCATCGACTGGTCCCCGGTCAAAATAGGCTATCTCGACTGGGTTTGCTGAGTCAGTAAAGTCAACAACTGAGACTCCACCCTGATACCAGGCTTGCACGAATATATCCCGACCAGGTACCGGTATAAGTGAACCGTTATGAGCAACACAATTTTCCGACTCAGTTTGTGGAGCCGACATCTTGTAGTGACTGCGGAACTGGAGCCTGCCATCCACGATGTCATAGAACGCATCAGCTCCCCAATCAAGAGGGTCCTGAGCTCGACAACGAGGTCGACCACCGCCGCCCCACTCATCTGTAAAAATCACCTTGGAACCGTCATTATTGAAGGTTGCCGAGTGCCAATAAGCAAATCCTGGATCAATAACCTGATCTAGTCTCACAGGATTCTCTGGATCAGAAATGTCAAGCAAGATGCCATTGCCGGAACAGGCTCCCGCCGCTAAACCAATTTCCGGAAAAGTCGTGATGTCGTGACACTGATTGGTTTGACTAGTTCGCTGCGTATCAGGTCCATGATCCCCGCCTTCCCAGAGTCCGGCCAAAACACCAGATTCAGGATCAGAGAATATGAATGGTCGATTCACTATCCTGGCGTCCTGCGGATTATCTAGCGGGATTTGAATGACTTCGATACGAAATAAGGCGCTATCTTCATCTTCGAAAGGAGAGTCATCGGAACAACCCACCAGTTCCTCTTCATCTCGAACTGGACTGGTTCCTGACACATATACGAAAATATTGTTTTGTTCATCCGGATTAGACACCACTGTATGGGTATGTGATCCCCGGCAAGTCTGCACTGCTCCGACTTGCACCGGCATGCGGAAGTCACTGACATCAAAAATTCGTATTCCGCGAATACGCTCTTGGCTAGTAGGTTCCGCTACACCCTGGAGCCCGCAATCTAAACGGCCTCGAGCTTCCTGCACCGACATAATGAGTAAATTTCCTACCAATGACACGTCACCCTGACCACCAGGACATACCACCGAACTCAGCAATGCTGGGGCGCGAGGGTTAGTGATGTCGTAGGTATTGAATCCATGATAGTTGCCAGCAACAAGAAAATTCCCACTGAAAAGGAGATCAGTATTTGAAAAGCGCAGCAAGGAAGGCCGTGGGTCCGCATTTTCATCTTCCTCCTCTTCCTCGGCAGTTGTTTCAGCGAGCGCGCTGCTAGCGTCATCGGCAGATAATTCCTGGTCATCGCTTACTTGTTCATCTTCCCTTTCCGGGCTTAAAGTCTCTTCCGGTTCAGGACGATTGGGTAATCCTGAAGGATTATCTGGATCGAAAAAGCCGGCCGGCTTTGGCAAAGAAGCAACTAACTGAAGATTAAGCGCGGCTTCACCAGCGTCGCGAAAACCAGCTGACAGATTTACCCGCGGGTCAGGAGAAAATCCCGCAAGCATGGCGTCCATCCGTTCAATTTCGCTACCCTGGTCTGAAGTGACATCAGAGGTGAACTCATAAAGTATCGGATCCTGGGCAGCTCCTTGTTGATCCAGCAAGTTTTCGACCATCTCGATGGCGCCAAGATGATGCTCGATCATAAATTCAAGAAACAATGTATCGAATTCCGCTCCCTCAGCTGCTTCCAATTCAGCCATTTCTTCATCAGTCAGCATGCCCGGCATCAACTCATAGCCTTCAGTATGATGAGCATCCAAAGCAGGTGCCTCCAGATCTCGATCTTGCAACCAGCCTTGCATCATAGAAATTTCGTCTTCTTGAGACAGATTAATTCTCTGGGCTAATAGCTCCAGTGCCTCTCTGCTGGATCGCGATTCAACAAGCACCGACATTTCCATAGCCTGGGCGTGATGCGAAATCATGCCCTGGAGAAACATCACGTCTCCCGCCGAATACTGAATGCTGGCGAGGTTAGCAGCTTCCTCAGCGGTAATTATTCGGGCAGGCTGTCCAGGGGGTCCGGGCTGGATAATTGGTACCTGGGCAATACCCTGATTTGTAATGATTAATATGCTCACGGCCGCGGGTAAACTGGTCCAGCAGCAACGAAAAAGTTGCTTGAAGCTCAACATGGTATCTCTCCGTAGAAGGTCTAATTGCACAATGACGCCAAACCAATATTGTAACGCTTTTCCTAAGCAAAAGGTCTGGTATATGCTGACTTGCTTATTCGCTGCTCGTTACATCGGAGAGAACTACGCCCACTGGCAAACGAAAGCAGGCTTCACTGAGCCTAGTCTCTGTGGAGTAACTAAGATTAAGGTTAGGACCTGAACAGATTCACAAGCCCGGAAAGCACAGAGCGCTTCTGCTGAATTGGGACTGCAGAACCACCTATTTCTGGAGATTCACTTTCTTTCGTTAAGGAGGTATTGGTTGGGATTTCTTCCGATAGCACAAAACTCTTATCAAGCACATCAGCGTGGGCTGGCTCACTCCCTTGTTCAAAGTCCCCATCCGTGTAACTCAGACGATTGTTCGCCTCCTGGAACTCAAGCATCTCGAAACAAATCTTGCTGTATTCTTCCTGAGAGAGCAACTCCGGTTGCTCCTTAAGATTCAAGGTGAATTCTTTATCGTTCGAAGATGACAGGTAGTGAATGTTTCTTTTCAGGCCCTGGAGCAAACCTTCCCGCTTGGCTGTCTCATACAGCGGTGTCCCTCTGAGCGGTATATAAGGAAAGAAAAAGAAAAATTCTGGTTTTATCTTCTGGTTAAGCTTAAGAGTTTCACGCATGTTCGCGGCTGTTTCCAGCGGCATGCCAACTATGTTGAACGTCAGACGATTGATGCCTGCCTTCTTGCAATTTAAAGCTGCGTCAACAACCTGCTCATTTTTCATTTTCCGTCCGAGCATTTTAGTACGGTATTCTTCGTCGCCACTCTCTATTCCAAACCAGATAGTGTGGCACCCAGCATCAGCCACCTTTCCACAGAATTCTTCGTTCATTACTTCTACCCGGGAATTAATAGAAAATGGCAGACCAAGCTTTTCCTTATATATCTCCAAAAATGCCTTGACGAATTTCAGGTTAGATAAAAACAGTTCATCCCAGAATTCGAAATAACCAACGTTGTATTTATCTCGCAACCGAATGAGCTCATCAACCATTGTTTCCGGATCGTACTTTCTTAAAAAGGTCTTCTTGGTTTTCCAGCCTTCAAGGATGGGTGTATTACAACAATAAGTGCACCTATAAGGACATCCTCGACCAGTCATTACTGGCAAAACAAAAACACCTTTTGGGCCGAAGATTGAAGAATTGACCCGATCGAAACCATCCTCCTTTTCAAAGATGTCGTAATCTGGGAAAGGTAACGCCTGTAAATCTCCGATTTGATGGGGTTCAGTCTCATAAACCGAGCCATCACTCAGTTTTTCCCAGTTTCCGTCTGCTGGGCCTCTTTTTGTGCCACGCAGGTGTTCAACTGCATTCGCAATCGCGTATTCACCATCTCCAACGCAGATATAATCAATATTAGGATTGCTAATGGTCTCTTCCTGAGAAAGCATGGCTTGGTACCCACCTATCAGGATAGGAAGATCGGGAAGCCTCTTTTTTAATTCCGCAAAATAAGCTTCCATGGGCGGCCAGTGGGGGCTCATGATTGAAAAAGCTATTAGGTCAGCATCATGAAATTCAATGCGCTTGGCGAAATTATCTGGCGAATATTCTATCGGATCGCTGGCGATCAAAACCGGGTCTAATACCAGTTCGATATCGGGATATTCACGTTTAAGGTAGGCAGACATGCTGGCGATGGGCATTGATATTTCACAACCATCCGGAGAATAGAAGCTAAGTACCAGACGAAATTTGTCTTTCCTGGCTGTTCCAAACCATTTCGATTTGGCCTCTGGATAAGCCGGCTTATCGGAGGTAAAGGCAATTACATCCGCTTTGGAATTCATCTGATCTACCTTATCTACTAAATACCAACGATCTTTTAAGTGTGGCTTAGCTACCTAAATATCGGCAGCTAGTTATGCTTACCTAGAGTTATCTACTTAACATTGCCATACTTTACTTTACCGAGCCATTTGCTCTAGGCATGAAGACTAACAAATTACCTCTTAAGGAGGGGCTGCCTTAACCCCTTAATTCTATCAGGCAAGCCAAAAGACTAATAGTGAGATCTGTACGCAAAATATTTATCAGTTTTCAGTAGCTTACCGGTATTTAATAAGATAGTCATAAATCACTCTTAGCATTAACTTAAAGAATTAGGATTACACCCTGTCAATCCAACCGATTTCGCGAGAAAATCTGAACTCGGTAAATTCAATTTAGATAAGCCATGCCCTTCAGTCATAGTTCTCAAATTTCAGCCATTCTTGGCTACCTGGAATCCAAGCAACCGAAATCGATCTTGGATATTGGGGTTGGAATGGGCCAGTATGGGTTTCTTGCCCGAACTAATCTAGAACACTTTAATCTTTACGAAGTAATCAACGATACAGCGCGTCGGCGCGATAAAGCTGAGTGGGACATCCTAATAGACGGTGTCGAAGCCTATCCGGGATATCTCACTCCAGTTCACGATTATTCATATAACAAAATCTATGAAGGAGACGCATTGGAAGTGATTCCCAACCTATCTACAAACTACGACATGGTCCTTGCAATAGACATTCTCGAACATTTCGAAAAAGATGATGGAAAGCGGCTTCTCGAATTAATCAAAGACCGATGTAACCAATATGGGCTGGTATCTACTCCTAAGGACTTTATTGAGCAGCACGTGGAAGCAAATCCCTTCGAAGACCACCGTTCTCACTGGATTCTGCAAGAACTGCAAGAAGCCGGTTTTAGCGAAATTCTTCCAAACACCCTTAGCTGGATAGCCTGTTATACCAAGTAATAGTGTCCTAGGAATTAAGATTTAGTCAAAAATCGAACATTTGTTCGGCGATATTCTAGAAAATTTCAAGCATTTGCTCGGCTATTTTATTACAAGACATCCTCTTCGATAAGCAAAAGTCAAGCTTAACTCGACGGTCATTTTGAGCATTTTTTACCTAAACAAGGCTAAATAAGTGATAATAGGGTGATTCTTCTTTAACCTTATAAGCTATTGATTTAATGTATAAAATTTATTTTTCTTAATGTTTTTGCCCTCCAGTTGATCGGATTGGAGACAAATGGTTACATTATGGCTTGACTGGCGCCCACGCAGGTGTTTTCATCTGAGACTAGTCTGTTTAGGTGTTGCCTAGCCCCTCTGGCTGTGGCTCTTATCTTGCAGCATCGATGCTAAGAACAAAAAAGAATTAGAACTAGTAGTAAAAATCAAGAGAGAGGAACATTTTATGCACGTAAACCGAAAAACCGGGTTCCCCGGCTTTCAGAAAAAACTGCTGTGCACAGCGATATCGCTATCGCTACTCCCGATTGCCGGGACTGCACTTGCGCAGGATGATGAAGAAGTCGAAGAAATTATTGTAACCGGCTCCTTCATCAGGCGAACCGAAGGTTTTCGGTCCGCATCACCCCTTACGCAGTTAACCCTAGAGGACATTGCTGCAGAAGGAACTCCTAACATTGGTGACATCGTGCACAACCTGAGTTTTAACCAGGGATCATCGATTTCATCCAATATCACACCAGGCTCCGGTGCAACAGAGACGCGGGTTAATATCCGTGGACTTGGTGCTGGGGCTACGTTAGACCTTGTGGACGGCAAGCGACCTGGCGATGGCAACACCAACGTGATGCTGCCCCAGATTGCGATTCAACGTCTTGATATCGTGGTGGACGGTGCTGCGGCCCTTTACGGGTCCGAAGCGGTGGCAGGTGTGATCAACTTCGTACCTATAAAGTCCTATGACGGTTTTAAGTTTGAAGTCTTCAACCAGCAAGATAGCCGTGGCGACTACATGGAGCAAATGTACTCCATGTTGTGGGGTGGCGATGTTGGTGGTTGGGACATCGTAACGGCCGCTCAATGGCGAGATAACGAAAATCTGCGCTGGGTCGACCGACCGAAACTGTTCTATTCCGGTTTCAACGTATCTTCATCAGGTAACCCTGGTCAATTTCGTGTACCAACTCGAGATGCAGAAGGTGTACTGACTGGCAATACCGTGCGACGGGCTGATGCGAATTGTGGTGGAGCCGAACGTGAAGACCCTACCCAGATTGGGTCTAACCGTAATGGTAGCCAATGGCCTCCAGGGTCGCTCTGCCGAATGGACTTCGGCGAGTGGTGGGAACTGAACCCCCATGACCAACAGGGTGTGTTCTATGCCAATGCCGCGTACGAGTTCAATGATGATTACGCTCTCAACCTCCAGTTGATCTACAACAATGAGACGTACGATGGCCAGAATTCAGCTTCCAACCCAGGTGGTCGAGTAGCTGACTTACCGGTGATTCGTGGTGAGTTACCTGGCAACCCATACCAGGCAGTTGACGCTGGCGGAAATCCAGTACTAGCAGCGGACCGTGACGGCGATACACTGCCTGACCGAGATGCTAACGGCGTAGTTCTCCTTGATCCGGTAAATGGCATCCCATTTAATGAGGACGTTACGTTCTCTGGATGGCGCCCCTTCGGCAAGTCTCAGACTCGCGCGGCCGGTCACAATGGCAACGGTAGCTTCCCTGGATTCTCGCGGGAGCGATCAGTTCGAGTAAATGCAGATTTGAACTTTCCGGTACCTTTCTTAAATGGATGGGACGGTGTAGCCTCTGTTAATGCGTTTGAAAAGCTTAGTATCTGGCGTGAAAACAACCAGAGCTTTTCGGCTATTGAACAGGGCCTGAACTGTGACACTCTTTTACACAGAGACGCCTGTTTCAGCCCGTTCGCGGTCAGCGATAACGTACTTGACCCCTATACCAACAGCCAAGCCGTAGCTGACTCGATCTTCCCCACACAGATGTTGCGTGGGCAAACCGATTCCAACATGTATACGATGGACGTCGTATTGAACGGTCAGGTACCACTAGGCAACTTTGAACTGCCTGGCGGGCCTATCTCCATGGCGGTGGGTGCACAACGTCGAGGTAACGGTTTCGATTACAAGCCGTTCAACCTGGCGCAGAGCGGCGATCTCTATAATGGCCAACAAGATATACCGGCGAACCATACCCGGTATGTCGATGCATGGTTTGTAGAGGTTGCTATCCCGGTACTGGATAACCTAGAACTCACTGCAGCATCTCGTGATGAGACCTATAACACCGGCCAGAGCTCAAGTGATCCGAAGTTCGGTATCACTTACACCCCGTTGGACTGGATAACTCTTCGAGCTACTAAAGGCACAGCGTTTGTGGCCCCCGGCCTGAACTCACTGTACGCCCCAGAGCGTTGCGGTCTCAGTAACATCGATGACCCATTTACTACGTTCTTTGCATACGCTCGCCGGTGTTCATCTGGTAACCCGTACCTCGAACCGGAAACAGCGGATACATCGAGTGCTGGTATAACCTTAGAGCCAATCGACAACCTTCGTATCGATCTTGACTACAGTAAAACTGACTTTAGAGATCGTTTCGTTAGTGTCGACCCGCAACAGCTGCTGAATTTGGACTTTAACAACTTCAAACAAGCAACTGGCTTTAGCGGCACTGGCTTACCCAGCTATGCTCAGCTTCAAGCATGGAATGATAGCGGAAGTGACCGACGTATTGAGCGGAACCCGACCGACCTAGGTCAGATTCTGCGGGTGGTTGTGGGTACCTCCAATGCTTCTATGATGCTTGTGGAGGCTGTTGACCTCAAGGTCAACTACCAGTTTGATCTTGGTGATGCGCTCGGCGGCCTGATCGGTATCGATGAATTGGGTACCATGACCGTTAACGCGAATGTGACCAAAATCGATAAATGGGAATACCAGAAGTTTCCTACCGATGCAGTCACCTCTCCACTCGGAAAGCGTAACCGCTTCGTTGGTGAGGCTCCTCCGCTTCCAGAGTTGAAGGGTAACATTCGCCTTGGATGGGTAATGGGTAATCACAGCGCCAATCTCATCGGACGTTACATCGACGAGGTTGACTTTGACGGGTACAACTGGAAAGGAATTACGACGTTCCAGTATTTCACACCTTTTGACCCCGCAATTCGTGATGTACTGAGAGCTTCCACTGTTGCAGACGCTGCTTATAACTATCGCGGCCTGGAACTATTCGGTGGCTCTTTTGACGTCACTCTCGGTTGTAGGAACTGTTTCGATCGAATGCCACAGCGAGTTAATGACTTCGCCGGTATGGAATCGATTCTCTATGACGCACGAGGTCGACTGATCTATGGAAGGGTCACAATGGAATTCTAATCTAGAATCCGACCTAAAAAACGGCCCCTTCTCACGAAGAGGCCGTTTTTTTTTGCAGCTACATTTCAATAGAACGCAAAACTCTTAGGAAAGTTTTTAATAACCCGAAAACACAATCAGTGATACTCCGAAATATCCGGAAATCATAGACAGAAGTGTCCCCACACTGGTTACTAAAAAACTATAAACCAGGTAAATATAGGAACCGTGTCTTCCAGCCGATTTAGGTCTAAGTTAAATATCGTGCAATTTACGGAAAAAATTTTACCATAATCAGCCATACCAACGGACGATTTAAGCCGATAGCGCGTGTTGTTCCCGATCACCTCTACGATTTCGAGCAAGTTATTCGGATCGGAATAAAAGCAGTTAAAAACGATGCGTCCAGGCTCATAAACCACGAGATTTTCATTCATAGCACTGTAGCCTGCATCGATATACAGGTCATCATAGACATAATCCGCATAAAAAGGTCTGAGGGGTGGATAACCTTCATAAATTTCAGCACCGTAAAAAGGGCGTCTGTGGTTACGGCTCTCCGCACTAACAACAGAAAAATCAATAGCGCTACCCCCAAGATCTGCCTGTAATTCGAGGGCGTAAAAGCGGTCTGCATTCGCCATCGCATCACTGTCTACCTCAGCTGACATGGTTTCGTAGGTTACGCTGGAACCGTCAGTAGCTAAGGTAAGGGTATCAAGGCAGCTTTCCGGGATTACATCAAAAGCCTGGATCGGATCTGTTAGACGGAACAAAAAATTATCGATCTCGGCATTCAGGAGAAACAGATTCAGGGCATAAGCTGGAGCGAAGTCTGGCAGGTTATTTCCATCCGCTCCCTTGAGGACAGCGCAGGGTATTCGGAGAGTAGCGGCTCCAGAGTCGAATTGGGTTCTCATCAGTCCACTCCAGACATTTTCTTGTGCATTTGCTATCGGAAGGGTAGACAGCATTAGCAGAAAAATACCGAACCTCTTTTTAAAATACATTAATACTTATTCCTTATGGTTTACAGATCTGACGAAGGGAGCATCAAACTTCCTTTTAAATTCTTCGGATCTGTTCAGAATTAAATCCTGACCCTTAAGACCCGTGAATCAGACAAATATCCTATGGTCATGCCTTAAAAGTTGCAATAACAACATCCTGGAAGCTCAAGTAATCCGAACTACCACTCCAGGAACCGTACCTCACGCTAGTCGAGCACAACCCATGGTTATCTAATAAATCTTCAACAAATCCCTCGTCATAAGCCACCGCATTTTCCGGCATATCCCTGTCGACAACACGGTACATTCCAAGATCAATTTTAAAATCTACTTGGGCTTGACCATTCTTCAGGTTTTCGCGAGACCTATTATTTAATAGGAAGAAAGTAAGAAGGCATCGGCCATCCGGTTTCAATACCCGCGCAATCTGTCTGAGATAGTTATCTACCGCGTCTGGTAGTAGATGAGTTAAAACTGACGTAGCAAATACAAACGAGAACGAATGCTGCTCATAGGGAAATACGTAAGCATTGGCACTTACTTTACCTGCAGGGTTATAGGTCTTGTTGTGAATGTCCGCCAATAGAAAATGGAAGTTAGGGTGTCTGGGGGAAATAGTTTTCTGACACCAATTCACGCCTTCCGGTACGATGTCAAATCCCTCATATCGGTTTTCTAGATAACCAATCAACGGGATAGCCATACGCCCAATACCTGAGCCCACATCAAGTACGTCGTCCGACGGAACCAACCCTGCCTCCGCCTTGAAGATATCAAGAAAATCCTTTCCAATCCTGACAAAGTCACCGCGTCCAACAAACAACAAACTTCGACGCGGAGTAAGTTGTTTATGCTTCCCTATTAAATGATCAAACAGATCTAAGGGTGCCAACAACAAAGTTTTTATCTGGAACTTCCAGGATTTCGGCAAAAACAATAAAAGACGTTTAAGCATGCCTGTTAAAGTCGATTGCTAGTTAAATAGATATAACTACGAAGTTAAATAGAACAACGATTAGCCGCCCAGTTCTTCTAATCGCGCTTTTAGGTCCTCTAGAATCAATAACGCTTCCGCAAATGAGGCGTGCTTCTGAATCAACTCTACATAGACTTGGTTCATTTCGTCTGTTTCTTGTTCTACTTCCTCACTTAAATTTTCTAGATCGGCAGATGTATTAAATTCCTGCAAAAATTCCTGGGTCGTCCGCGCTCGCGCCTCAGTCCAAAATACAGGTTCACAAACACGTTGCGTGATTCTGGTACCGGTGAGTGCAATCTCCCTGCATTCGATGTCCAGTTTTTGGTTGCCATTATGTTCATTGTAGAAACGATAGATATCGTTCTCTACGCGCACAATCTGTGCTCTCACTGCAGATCTGGATAGTTCGCCAATGACGATAATCTCTTCTATCTCGCTTTCGCCTGCTTCCTGTCCCCATACCAGCTGAACAGATAACAAAAAGGCTAATGTGAAAAAAATCCGCTTCATATCTTCTACTCGTTAACTCTAGAACCGGTGCATTATAAACTGGATAGACAGGAATTAGGATGAAATCTTGAAGGCGCTAAAGCAGCGCCGCGTACCCCCTATTTGTTCTATTCGGTTCCATCTAGGACTATTACATACTATATTGGATGAACATAGGCTCAAATGCAGAATTATGATGTGGTTTAGCAGTGACGATTAGCTGGAATAAATTTCTATTCACGAAAGCTTTATGGCAAAACTAAGCGTCGATCGGGCTCTGCGGAAAGCCAAATCCCACGAGCGAAAAGGTCAAATAAATGAGGCACTCGAGCTTTATCATTCTGTACTAGCAGAGTTTCCAAACAACATCAGGGCTAAGCAACGCCTTGCTAAACTATCCCAACCAAAGCCAGGCTCTTCAGCCGGGAAAGATCCATCAGATGAAATCCTACACCAACTCATAGCCTTATTTAATAAGGGTCAAATTAGGACAGTTAGTCAAGAATGCGATCGGTTAACCAAGAAGTTCCCACAATCATTTCTGCTTTGGAACCTGCTAGGCGTTGCGAACAACGCTCAGAGCAAACTGGATGAGGCTATCGCTGCTTGGAACAAAGCACTATTAATCAAGCCTGATTTCGCTGAAGCTCATAACAACATAGGGGCAGCGTTCTTATCTCAGGGCAAATTCGAGGAGGCTAGCGCTGCTTATGACAAAGCGCTCTTGATTAAGCCAGACTATGCAAATGCCCATTACAACTTGGGTATCACGCTGCAAGAACTCGACAGATTAGAAGAGGCTGTAGCAAGCTACACAAAAGCGATAGCATTGAAACCTGACTATACCGAAGCGCATTACAACTTGGGTAACACGCTGGAAGAACTTGGCAGATCAACAGACGCTGAAGCAAGCTACAGAAAAGCGATAGCATTGAAACCTGACTTTGCCGAAGCCCATAGCAACTTGGGTATCACCCTCCGAGAACTTGGCAGATCAACAGACGCTGAAGCAAGCTACAGAAGAGCGATAGCACTGAAGCCAGACTATGCAGATGCCCATAGTAACTTGGGTGTCACCCTACAAGAACTCGGCAAATTAGAAGATGCTCTGGTTCAGTACAAGAAGAGTTTCGAATTAGTGCGGGGTAAAAATCCAGTCGATCCGCAGCATAAAAGCTTCCGGCTAATCAGCAAAGCTAAAATGGAACATGATATTGAACAGTTCGAGTATTTAGCTGCTTCAGGTTATGAGAGTGAAAAGTTTCAGGCTCTTGGTAACGTGTATAAGGCCGTCTCATCAGAAATAAATTGGCCAACAAACGATGCTGAAATTATTCCATTAACCGATAAGTATCAGAAACTTTTAATGGATACCTATAATCGTTCAATTCATGTACTTGAAGCGCCTGAGTTATCTGGTCCTACTTTAAGCAATACCCTCGATATAGAAAAAATTACAGAAAATTATTTTAATCATGACTTTAACGTAACTTATTTTGATAATTTTCTGGCCCCTGCTGCCCTTGATTCTATCCGTCATTTCCTACTGGGTAGCACCATATGGTTCGATTTCTTCCATAGTGGAGGGTATATCGGAGCTTATCTAAGAGATGGTCTAGCCTGTCCTTTATTTTTTCAAATTGCAGAAGAAATGCGAACAACTTTCCCCAAAATCTTTAAAAATCATCCATTAAAACAATTATGGGCCTATAAGTATGATAGTCGCGCCTATAAGAATGATAGTCCCTTGACGGGGATAAACGCGCATGCAGATTATGCCGCTATCAATGTAAACTTCTGGGTCACCCCAAAAGCAGCTAACTTAAATTCTTTATCCGGGGGACTAATCGTGTACAACACGGAGGCGCCATTGGAGTGGGATTCCAAGACATTTAACAATGATACAGAAAAAATTTTGCAACACCTTGAAGATAACAACGATGAAAAATCGGTTATACCTTACAATGAAAATAGAATTGTTCTATTTAATTCTAACTTAATTCATGAAACAGATAAGTTTGAATTTAAAGAGGGTTATGAAAACCGACGGATAAACATCACAATGTTGTTTGGCGAGAGAGGAGCTTAAAGTATTGCTTCGTTTTTATATGACATCAGCATTGTTGTGCGTGGATAGCAGTTCTCAGGCCAAAATATTGTTCACCACCTCACCATGCACATCCGTAAGACGAAAGTCCCTACCCTGGTACTGATAAGTTAATTTGGTGTGATCAATTCCCAGTAAGTGCAGTATAGTAGCGTGCAGGTCGTACACATGTACTGGGTCCTTGACGATGTTGTAGGAGAATTCATCAGTTTCACCGTGAGTGATTCCCGGTTTAACACCACCGCCGGCCATCCACATCGTAAAGCAGCGCGGATGATGGTCACGCCCATAGACTTCTTCAGTAAATTTACCTTGGCAGTATGCGCTTCTACCAAACTCTCCGCCCCAGACCACGAGAGTATCATCAAGTAAACCTCGTTCCTTCAGATCTTTTACTAATGCAGCCTGGGCCTGATCAACATCTCGCGCCTGATTGCGTATACCACCGGGCAGTCTCGTGTGTTGGTCCCAGCCACGATGAAACAATTGAATAAACCGAACGTCTCGTTCAGCTAGACGCCTAGCGAGTAGACAGTTTCGGGCAAAAGATCCAGGTTTTTTTGAATCTGGTCCGTAGCGTTCGAAGGTGCTCTCCGGTTCATCGGATAGATCATTGAGTTCCGGCACCGAGGTCTGCATACGATACGCCATTTCGTATTGAGCAGTCCGGGTGCTCGTTTCAGGATCGCCAAATTCATCGCGGGTGAGTTGATTAAGTTGTGCTAGATCATCGAGAAAGCGTCGCCTTGTGGTACTAGCAACACCGGGCGGATTTGAAAGATAGAGAACCGGATCACCACTGGCTAAAAATTTAACACCTTGGTGCCTGGTTGGCAGGAAGCCACTACCCCAGAGCCGATCATAAAGTGGCTGACCGCCATTCCCGGTACCTATTGATACCATAGCAACAAAGGTGGGCAGATCTTGGTTCATACTACCCAAACCATAATCCAGCCAGGCTCCTATACTCGGTCTTCCAGCAAGCTGAGCTCCGGTCTGAAAAAATGTAATGCCGGGATCATGGTTAATTGCCTCAGTATGCATTGTTTTAATGAAACACAGATCATCGACGATCTCGGCGGTATGAGGCATCAACTCGCTGACCCACGCTCCGGAATCTCCGTGCTGGGAAAAGCCGTAGACGGACGGTACTAATGGAAAACTCTCTTGCCCCGATGTCATCGTGGTTACCCGCTGATTTCCACGAACCGACGGCGGAAGATCTTGCCCTACCATGCTAGCGAGAGTCGGTTTGTAATCAAATAGTTCGTGTTGAGACGGACCACCGGATTGAAAAAGGTAAATGACACGTTTTGCCTTGGGTGCGAAATGAGGAAGACTTGGTAACCCGCCAAATACTTCTGAACCCTGTGCATAAAGATCCTGGTTCAACAGTGTGTTCAAGGCGGTTGCACCCAGACCAGTACTAGCTAGGCTGAGAAAACTGCGCCGGCTTAAAAATTGTTTGCGATCATCGATAGGATTCATGACTTTAGTCCTTCGTTATCGTTACATCTAAATTGAGGATCAAGCTGGCCACCATTTGATAAGCAGCTAATTCAGCGATATCCAAAGTTTCGTCTCTGGGTGATTCCCCTGTACTCACCAATTGCAATGCCGCTGCTCTATCCGACTGGTACCTTTCAAAGTGTCCTTTAAAAGAATTCATCAGGATAGAACTTACTTCACTATCGGGTTTGCGGGCGGTGGCTAGGCGGTACATGTAAGTTAGATTTTCTGCGGCTTCTTCATACTGTTTCATTGCACGCTCTGCCAAGGCTCTCGATGCTTCTGTATAAGTAACATCGTTCATGAGGTTCAAGGCTTGCAGTGGCGTGTTCGTCCTCGTTGACATGACAATGTGAGTTTCCCGTGTTGAAGAATCAAACATCACCATAGACGGTGCCGGTCGAGTCCGCTTCCAAAAAGTGTACAAACTTCGTCTGTAGAGATCCTCACCTGTTGATAACTGATACTCCTGCCCCCTTTCCACTATATCATCCCAAAGGCCTTCAGGTTGATAAGGTCCCACAGAGGGGCCACCAATTTTTTCGGTCAACAGTTGAGAAACTGCAAGCGCCTGATCCCGAATCATCTGCGCCGGTAATCGAACCCGTGATGCCCGTGCTAGTAACCGATTTTCCGGATCAAATCTGAGCAACTCCGGATTAACCGCAGATGACTGTCGATAAGTCGCGCTGGTAACTATGAGGCGTTGCATGTTCTTTATGTCCCAATCTGAATCAACAAAAGTAGTTGCCAACCAATCCAATAACTCAGGGTGGCTGGGGAACTCACCCTGGGATCCAAAATTATCGGCCGACTTGACTAGACCAGTCTCAAAATACATTTGCCAGAATCGATTAACTGTAACCCTCGAAGTCAAAGGGTTAGCCGGATCTACAATCCAACGAGCAAAGGCAAGACGATTTTTCTCATCACTATCCCGAAGTGGCGGCAGCATTGCTGGCACATCCGGGAATACTTCCTCAGCAGGGTTATCATAGGCTCCTCGATTCAAACGGTAAGTCTTTCTCCGAGGTGTCATTTCTTCCATTACCATCACGGTTGGAAACCTTCCCCATAACTCCTCGCGTTCTCGCTCCAGCTGGGTAACCCGTTTATGAGCACCACGAATCTGCGGAGGAGCATATTGATTGAGAAAACTGAGCCTCAGTTTGTCTGCCTGGGCGGTGGTTCTTTGTTCAGGCGGTACGCGCGCGATGTCGCTTACCGTTTCAGCAGTCGCCACTACCGCGACCTCTTCCGGTGTTAATACCTTACCGTAAATACGCACTTCATCAATGTGCCCCTCGAAATTGGGTTTTGAAGAGCCACTGGCACCAATGCGCAGAGGATAGCGACGTGGTAAACGATTACCTACCAAATCCAATAGCGGTGTAATTTCTTGTAGTTGCCCATCGATATAAATACTCATACCACCTGGTGTTTTGGAGCCATCATAGGTAGCAACTACGTGTTGCCATTTGTCGAGTTGAATATCTGCTACAGTTTCTGCTGCTACACCATCATCAAGAATTCTAGTAGACAAATTTAGGCGAAGCTTACCTGCTTCCAAGTAAAGACCCCACCCTACCTCTCCTTGATCGCCCTCACTAGCTCTTGAAAATATAACTCCGGTATCAGTGGAAGGATAAATCCAGGCCGCCAGAGTAAAGGCATCTTCATAGCCTAAGTCCGGCTGATTTCCGGAACTAATAAAACGTTCACCATCAAAACTCGCAGCGGCCGATAAACGACCATCGACAAAATGTGGTAGGCCGTTTTCCAAAGTGGACTCGCCCGCTTGACCCATATGTATGCCAGAAATATCCCCGTCAAAAGCATGATGCACCAAAAGCTGATCACGAATGTTCCAATCTACCTCCGCATCAAGGTCCATTGTGCCGCCAAGAGAATCCTCCCACTTTTGCTTTTCGATCTCTACTTCACTTTCCAATTCTGAAAATGCAAGTCGAGCTTGCCCGAGTTCGGCTTCTAGCTGGTCAAGTTGGGCTTGCTGATCCCGAGTCGGAGCTGAAATAAAGGGAGGCGAGTTAACGTATTTGAAGCCTTTGCCACGTTCGGGGATATTGTTAAAAAACGCCGTCATCTCATAAAATTCTGTCTGTCGGACAGGATCAAATTTGTGATCGTGACAACGTGCACAACCCATTGTCAGCCCGAGCCAAACAGTCGATGTCGTTGCTACACGATCTACAGCGTATTCAATCAGGAATTCTGTCGGGTCGATTCCTCCCTCAGCACTCAAACTGTGGTTGCGATTGAATGCTGTTGCAATTCGCTGTCCCAAAGTGGCATTAGGAAGCATATCTCCAGCTAACTGTTCGACTGTGAACTGGTCAAAAGGCATGTTCTGGTTGTAAGCATCAATCACCCAGTCCCGCCAGCGCCACATGGTACGTTCTCCGTCTGTTTGATAGCCGTTAGTATCGGCATAGCGTGCCGCGTCGAGCCATTCAACTGCCATACGTTCGCCATATCTAGACGATTGCAACAATTGATCAACTACCTTCTCGTAAGCATCAGGGGACGAGTCATCTAAAAATGCATCAACTTGCTCTAGGGTTGGTGGCAGCCCAGTTAAATCAAGAGAAACGCGTCGTATCAACGTGGCGCGATCGGCTTCTAGTGACGGGCTTAGTCCTTCCTCTTCCAGCCTGGCTAATACAAAATTATCAATAGCATTCAGTGGCCAACTTTTGTCTTGCACCTCGGGCACTAGGGGCTGTTCAGGAGCAACGAAGGCCCAGTGGCTTTCCCAGGTAGCTCCTTGGTCGATCCATAGACGGATTGTTTGTATCTCATTAGGGGTAAGCGCATCTCCTTCTCTAGGCATGCGTAGAGCATCTGTCTGCGTAGTAAGGCGTTGATAAAGAAGACTCTCTTCAGCATTACCCGGAATTATTACCGGGCCCCCAAAAGGACCCCTGTCCCCGAAAAAACCGTCCAGGATATCTAAGCGCAATCCCATTTGGCGATTTCCAGTATCAGGCCCGTGACACTGGAAACAGTTCTGTGAAAGTATAGGCCGAACCTCGCGATTGAAATCTATCGCAGATTCTGCGGTCTGAGCAGTGATCGGAACTCCAGTGAAACAACAGGCGACAAGTAAGGAAATTGCCTTAGCAAGCTTGGGCGTATGCCGAGATCGAATCTCCATAAAGGACTCCACTTCTTGTTGTAATGCTAATTACCAGCTACTGATTTTCTTCTGATTTTTTCCGTAAATTAGTGTAATCGGTCATTTCTAACCCAGATATTAAACGCACGCTCTCACACGCTTTTTTTGTCTCATGTAAATATCTAATTTTAACTACTATAGTCATTAATTATACCTTTATAATCAATGGCCTACCTTTTTACAGCGTCGATCACTATATTAAAACTAAAACAGACAAAAATCTAATGCTACCTCTCGCTAATCACATCAAATTCAAAAATCGTGCGGGTGGTATACCGTTCTCTGGGCCTTAATATAGTAGATGGAAAGCCCGGGTTGTTCGGACTATCCGGGTAATGCTGGGTTTCCAAACAGAAAGCGTTACGCCGAGCATATACTGCTCCTTCTTTCCCTATCAAAGTGCCATTAAGAAAATTTCCTGTATAAAATTGCATTCCCGGCTGATCGGTAAAGACTTTTAGTGTTCTGCCTGAGGAAGGAGATAAGACTGATGCGGCTAAAGTTAAATCTCCTTCCGTCGCATGACTTATTATAAAATTATGATCGAAACCAGACCCAAACCTAATTTGTTCGTGACTTGAATTAATGTCGACACCTATAGTTTTTGCGGTCCGAAAATCCAGTGGCGTGCCTTCGACTGACGCGAGTTCGCCTGTCGGTATAGATTCATTATCAATCAGTGTGTATTGACCAGCATTTATCATGACCTCGTGATCGACAATCGAACCAGCTCCATGACCATTAAGGTTAAAATAAGCATGCTGGGTTAAGTTTATTATGGTGGCTTTATCTGTGGTGGCCGAGTAATCGATAATAAGTTGATTGTTATCGTTTAAAGTATAAGTAACCTTCGCAGTCAGATTACCAGGGTAACCTTCCTCTCCGTCTGGGCTCACCAATGTCAAACTCAAAATGGCTTCTGAGTTTTTCGACTCAGGTACTGCATGCCATAATTTCTTATCAAAACCGATTAACCCTCCGTGTATTGCGTTATCGCCATTATTTTTGGCCAGCGTATACTGGTTCCCATCGATAGAAAAGTTGCCATTAGCAATCCGATTAGCATAGCGACCTACGATAGCACCCATGTATCCGCTACCAGAAATATATTGCTCTGGGTTATCAAACCCTGTGGTAATGTCTGTCATGTTTCCAGAGTCATCAGCGGTGTGCAAACTGACGATTATTCCACCCAAATTCATAATTTCGACATATGTCCCGCGCGCATTCTCTAATGTGAAGAGCTGCACATCACGTCCATCATTCAAAGTCCCGAAGGAACTGACCTTAATTCGTTCCATCTGAGAAAAATTATCACAGGAAACCTGTAAAACCAGAATAACGGCTAGCAATGACCTTTTAACAGTGGTTCGATTGCTAAACTTAGTTAATTTGGTATTACAGATCATTAACATGTGAGTATGGTCTATTTACAGGTGTACTGAGAGACACAGTCTGATGGACTCCAGTTCCTATTGACATTATGCTGAAGCTATCGACAAATAATAGCAATAAAGGAGACTAATCCGTGAAAATTGTATCCGCATTACTTTTACTTTGCTTGCTAGCTACTCCAGTTTATAGTCAGCTCGCAACCCCCAATGCCGCCGGACTCACGTACGGACATGTTCATCTCAATGTAGCAGATATGAACGAATACAAACGCATTCTAAGTGAACATTTCAATGGCGTAGTTGTGCAAAAAGGATTTCTAACCGCCGTTCGCTTCCCAAACTTCCTAGTGGCTCTCGCTGAGCGCGAACCTACAATGGGCTCCCGGGAAACCAAGATGGACCACTTTGGCTTCAAGGTTCGTCATATGGCTAGCTTTCTGGAAAAACTTCGGGCAGATGGACTACCGGTCAGTGACGGATTCACTGGTTCGGAAGGCCAGAACAACGCCTTCGTAACCCTCCCTGGCGGAGTGGCTGTCGAGCTGCAGGAAGATCAAGGACTAAATGAGGAAGTCACTGGTTACCACATCCATTTCAGGACCGAAGGTCATGAAGAACTGCTAGCCTGGTATACCGACATTTTCGGACTTGAAGTTCGACCGAGGGGTTCAATTCAAACCACGACAAATGCACCTGGTATGAATCTCAGCTTCGGGGTTGCTGACGGTAGCCGTCAACCCACTCGCGGCGCAGCGATCGATCATATCGGCTTCGAGTTTGATGACCTGGAAGCATTTTGCAAAGAGTTAGAGGCAAAAGGCATTGAGTTCGATGTGCCTTTTAGGGAAATACCTGAGATCGAGTTAAAAATAGCCTTTATTACCGATCCTTCTGGGGTCTTTATCGAACTCACCGAAGGTTACGACGACTACTAAGTATTATTTGGCTAACTCTATTATTTTATGGGGCCGGATCCACTCGCGGCCCCTTAACTACTGTACTTAAGTAATTATAATTCCATCAATTCTACCTTTCGAAAACGTAGTACGCCCCGGCCCCATTGCAATGCGAATGGCCCGCTAGAAAACTGACCATCTCTCACATCCACGGTTTTCCTGCCGTTGAGCTCAACGACAAGATGGTCATTCTGCAAACTAATCTTATATACATTCCACCGATCGCCTGCCTTTGGCCTCGGTTCTTCAACCGCTGCAATGTGTACTATGCCACCAGTTCCATAAGCAGGATCTGGACGTTGGTCGAAAATATTAGCCTCATAACAATTTCTATCATTGATGTTTGAGGAATCCTGGCAGCGCAGAAAAATACCACTGTTCGCATCATTGCTTGCCCAGAATTCTACTCGTAACACAAAATCACTATAGTCCTGTTTGGTAACCAGGAAAGACGCACCGCTTCCCGTCGTTGCTTGCACGGCACTCATCTGGGCGGACCAGTTCGCATCACCCAGTTGGTTAAAGTTTTCCATCCCGTCAGTGCCATCAATAAGGGTTACCCATTCATTGTCTGCAGCATACAAAACGGTATTTACTAGGCCGAACGAAATCAAAAGAAAGAATTTTTTCAGGCTATTTTTAATTTTCATAGGATCTATTCTCTAAATAATTGATATTTTACATTTTAACAAAAAGAACTCCTCGCATTTCTAACTCAACACAGACCATCTTCTACAAACCCAATCTCAGCAGCTGCAATGGTATCGTTTTTAAGCCGCTTATTCCTCCTGTAGCACTTAGATATCAAAGTAACTATAAGCTGCGCTAGCCCCTACAATCGAAAGTTATTTTCCAGTTTCTTTCGAAGAAGTTTGCAATGTAGAATCTGATAGGTACTGTACTCGATATTTCCAAAAAATGGACTGCTACGCTGCTCCTCAAGTGAGCCTTGTTTGTGCATTAGGATGCGAACAGGTTTCAGTTCCGCGCGGCTGAGTGCGGTGAACAAGTCGTCAAAGTAACGAAGTCTGCCTTCAAACTCAAACTGGTTATTACCTGCGCCCATTGTCAAAAATAGGTCAGCACTTTGTCCAATAACAGCCGTTACTTGACGTAAAAAATCTCCTACATTAGGTATTACGCGTTCATCGATTCTAAGCCCTGTCACTAAATTAGGCTGTCCCAAGCCTGACTCTCCCTGTTTAGTTAACAGCACATCTAAGGCCTGACCTACATCCATATTGAGAGCTAAAACCTTCCCTTCTTGGTCCTGATTTAAGAAGGCAAAATGGTCCGCGTAGATAGGGTCTCCGTTAATCAGAACGGCATGGGTTGCTTGTTTTTTTAAAATATCAAAGTTCAGAATACCACCAGAACTGCTGTCCCCTAGCAAAATTCTGGGCACAGCATGAATAGCAAATAGATCGCGATAGCCGTTACCGGCTACGAACGATAGCTGGCGTATTGAATCAGACTTTACACTCACCAATCCTAGCTGGCGGACTACTTGCGCTACGCGAATAGTGTCAAGGTTCTGGATAACATTTAGCGCCGCCAACAGCTCTCGCTGTTGGTCGCTATATTGATCTGGAGGAATTTCCAGCGGAATAGGCGGGATATCTCTCAGTGACACCATTCCTTGCTGAACTAATAAGCGCATCCCCTTACGATTTAACTCAGAAATGGGAATTTTTTTACCCTGAAATAACTCACAACACGCTCCTACCTGCGAAATACAGAAAATCTCAGCTAATTCTCTCGTGGGTGCTTCAGCACTAACAATCCTATTTTTCTTCAGGAGATTTCTAACGATCTTCTGCCGCACGGGGCTTTGGCGAAGTTCTGCCAGGTAGTTCTCGTAGTCTCTAAAATGTGGAAGAATATTACTGAAAATAGAGCTGGTACATATTGCCCCGAACCCATCGGCTTCCAGCTTGTACGCTGAATCTACAAATCGTCCCGAGACCGGGGACTCGTGTTGGATAGTCACAGGGATAACTCCTGGGACGCTGAGTAAGTAAAAGAAATGGTGGAGCCATGCGGGATCGAACCGCAGACCTTCTGGATGCAAACCAGACGCTCTCCCAGCTGAGCTATGGCCCCTTTTATTCTGATAAGCACGATATAGATATCGTAAACGTTGGCTATAGCTCCAATACCCTTTGGTATGGAGCGGCGGTATTATACGACGTTAAACAATCGAAACAAGGACTATACGGTGGCATTACACTATATTTTCTATTCAGGGAGCGACCAAATTTGTTTATCCGTTATTCAGTGTTTGGCTCCGTCTTTGAGAGTAGCGAACGAGCCGATATCCGAGCAGTACAACAAGGATGGTGCCATAGAGCACTGCTTCACCAATATTGGAGCGCAAAATCCAAAGCAGATGGATAGTGCCTAGTATTGCAGCTACATATACCAGCCGGTGTAGACGTTTCCAATTTTTACCAAGTTTCCGGACCATAGCTTTGGGCGTAGTTATCCCCAAAACCAACAATATAAGATAGGCACTAAAGCCAACGGTAATATAAGGTCGTTCAACGAGCTCTTCCATGATCGCAAAAAAGCGAAAGCCTAAGAGAAATATCATCCAAGATAGGAAGTGAAGGCTTGCGTAAAACAAAGCAAATAATCCAAGCATTCGACGATACCGAATAAAACTAACTCGGTTAGTGATCTGTCTAAGAGGCGTTATTGCCAGGGTGATCAGTAGTATCCTCAGGGTCCATTCACCGGTTTCGATTGAGAGTTCCTGGGCCGGATCGGGCCCGAGATCATTTCCATAGATTCGTAAAAGCAAAATAGCGAAAGGCACCAGTGCAAAAACAAACACTGACGGCTTTATCAGTTTTTCCATACTTAAGATTGTCGGGCCGATATAGGTGGCTTATCTAATAGTTCCTAGCCAGATCCATCCCATCATACATGTGAGCAACATGTTCACCATAACCGTTAAATATTCGAGTTTCTATGTATTGACGGCTGAATAATGTTTGTGGAAGCCGGCGTTCCATGTCCTGGCGCCAGCGGGGATGGTGTACATTCGGATTCACATTTGCAAAGAAACCATACTCACGCGACTGTAAATCGTTCCAAGTGGTATTAGGCAGAGTTTCCCGAAAGTTAATCTTAACAATCGATTTAATGCTCTTGAAGCCATACTTCCAGGGCACAATAAGACGCATGGGTGCCCCATTCTGCGGAGGCAAATAATCCCCATAAAGACCAACTGCCATCAGGGTTAAAGGATTCATAGCTTCATCCATTCGCAACCCTTCACGGTATGGCCAGTCTATAATAGCGAAACGCGACCTTATTCCAGGCATTGTTTCGGGATCTATTAGAGTTTCAAATTCAACATACTTGGCCTTGGAATTAGGTTCGAATTGTTTGATCAAATCAGACAAGGGAAATCCAATCCAGGGAATTACCATCGACCAGGCTTCCACACAGCGGAGACGATATATCCGTTCTTCCAGATCTACGGGTTTCAATATATCTTCTAAGTGGTAAGTACCGGGTCTCGCGACTTCGCCAGTAATCTCCACCGACCAAGGATCAGACTTGAATTCACCGGAATTGGCGAAGGGGTCGCCCTTATCCATGCCAAATTCATAGAAATTATTATAACGAGTTACATCTCGGTATGGTGTTAGAGTCTCTCCCGTGAAAAATGGCTCAGAATCTGGAGCGGGTTTAATAGTCGCAAATTTGTCTTCCCACCAACTATCCGGCGGTGTTCTCTTCATATTGACCGGCGCCCTAGCCTTCAGGCTATCCCCATCCTGCGCAGATAGTGTTGAAGACGAACCTGCACCTACTGCCATACCGAGTGCAAGCGCACCACTATCTCGTATAAACCGGCGTCGGCTTCTATAGACACTTTCAGAAGTTATTTCAGAAGGTTTTATATCGGATGGTTTCTTAATCAACATGAGAGTACCCCTGCTAATGGTTAGCCTGTAGTTACGGTTGTCACAAGATACAACCTGATTTCATCTTTAATATCTTTAGCTTATCTATCCCCAGCTTTTAGTAGTGACCCCATTATATGCGTACTAGGGATCTTTACTGGCTTTTTTCTCCTTAAACTGTCTTCGATATAACCAGCCAGCGGGTCCAGAGAGGGCATAGAGAACGCACATTAACAGCAATACTTCATGTGGATTCTGAGCAATTACAACCAATAATACCACCGTAAGGATAAATACCACATAAGGAACAGTACCTTCAAAATGTATTTCCTTAAAGCTGAAATACTTGTAGTTCGAGATCATCAGCAAGCCTGCAAATATGGTCAGTACAGCTGAAAAGTAGGAAATCAGAGGCGTAATCTGCACGCCATACTCATAGCCAACCCAAGGCACAAAAGTTACGAGGCCCGCTGCCAAAGGGCTCTGCAATCCGAGAAAAAAACGCTTATCAACGGTACCCAACTGCACATTAAAGCGTGCTAATCGCAGGGCGGCGCAGGACATATAAATAAAACTTGCAACCCAGCCCACCTCGCCTAAAGAAGCAAAAGCCCAATTGAACATTATCAGGGCCGGCGCCATTCCAAAGGAAACCATATCTGACAAGCTGTCGAATTCAGCGCCAAAGGCGCTCTGTGTATTAGTAAGCCGTGCAATACGGCCATCGAACCCATCACAGATTGCGGCAATTAGAATTGCCCAGCCTGCGTTACCAAAATTCCCCGACATACCAGCAATTACCGCATAAAACCCGGCAAACAGGGTACCTAGCGTCAGCAGGTTCGGGAGAAGATAGATTCCACGCCTACGTACCTGTTTCCCATCTTCGGATACGATCTCTTCATGCTCGTCTATAGGCAGAATATTTTCAGAATCCAGCTCTTGATCTTCGCTGCTCATGCAGCCTCCACGCACTGGTTGAGCTCGTATCTCCAATTATACCGTCCAAACGGCCCGGCTTAGGTAGTATTTTTAGTATTTTACCGATGGTTGCAGATACTATATGATCGCGCCTCACCTAAAAGTGAACCGGAAAGTGCTACCGATTTACAAGAAATCAAGTTTTAACTCGCTGGAGTCCTTCCATGAATTACTTTAATACACTACCTCTTCGTCTGCAGTTAGAACAATTAGGCAAATGCCGCTTCATGGACCGCAGTGAGTTCAGCGATAGCGTCCGTAAGCTTAATGACAAAAAGGTAGTCATCGTCGGCTGCGGTGCGCAGGGATTAAACCAGGGGTTGAATATGCGAGACAGTGGCTTAGATGTCTCATACGCCCTCCGGGATGAAGCTATATCGGAACATAGGGCTTCGTGGAAAAATGCAACTGAGAATGGATTTGCAGTGGGCACTTACAAAGAGCTGATTCCCTCTGCTGATCTAGTGCTTAACCTTACTCCGGACAAACAGCATAGTGCTGTGGTGAATCAAGTGATGCCTCTTATGAAGAAGGATTCGTCCCTCGCCTATTCACACGGCTTCAACATCGTAGAGGAAGGTATGCAAATACGGGACGATATAACCGTTGTGATGGTGGCTCCAAAGTGCCCCGGTACAGAAGTGCGTGAGGAATACAAACGAGGTTTTGGTGTACCTACCCTGATAGCAGTCCACGCCGAAAACGATCCTAATGGCGAAGGAATGGATATCGCTAAAGCTTATGCAGCAGCAACCGGAGGACATCGTGCTGGAGTTCTTGAGTCTTCATTTATCGCTGAAGTGAAATCTGACTTGATGGGGGAGCAAACTATTCTGTGCGGTATACTTCAAACAGGCTCGCTACTTTGCTACGACAAAATGATAGAAAAAGGTATCGACGAGGGTTATGCCTCAAAGTTGGTCCAGCATGGGTGGGAAGTCGTATCTGAAGGTTTGAAGCATGGAGGCATTACTAACATGGTAGATAGACTATCAAACCCAGCAAAAATCGTAGCCAATGAACTGGCGCAAGAATTGAAACATATCATGGCTCCACTCTTTCAAAAACACATGGACGACATTATCACTGGTAATTTCTCAGCCGGCATGATGGAAGACTGGGCTAACGAAGACGAGAAACTCCTTGGCTGGAGAGAAGCTACAGCGGATACGCCTTTTGAGAGATCTACTGCGGGAGATATGGAGATTCCTGAACAGGAATACTATGATCATGGCATCCTGATGGTTGCTATGGTTAAGGCTGGTGTTGAGCTCGCCTTTGAAACAATGACAGACAGCGGCATAATTGAAGAGTCAGCCTACTACGAGTCTCTTCACGAAGTGCCATTAATTGCTAACCTCATCGGCCGTAAAAAACTATACGAGATGAATAAGGTAATCTCGGATACTGCTGAATACGGTTGTTATCTTTTTTCTCACGCCTGCATTCCCTTATTACAGAAGTTCATGGAAAAGATAGATACCGACGTCATTGGAAACGGATTACAGTTAACTGACACAGGGGTGGACAACACCGAGCTTATTGCAGTGAATGAAACCATTAGTTTGCATTCTATAGAAACAGTCGGCAAAAAATTGCGGAAATATATGACCGCAATGAAAAAAATCATTTAGATCGGACTCAAAAGAAAATCAGAGCGCCAGGGTCTTCTCGCCTCTAGAAATACCAGACACCCCGGTTCTTGCGACCTCAAGAACTACACTATCTCCGAGCGCAGTGATAAACGCGTCTAGTTTATCACCGGTACCCGTCAATTGAATCGTGAAGACATTTCCCGTCAGGTCTACTACCTGTCCTCTAAAAATATCAACCGTACGTTTCACTTCCGCACGTTGAGCTCCTACCGCTTTGGTCTTGATCAGCATTAATTCGCGCTCGATGTGAGCTCCCTCGGTAAGATCCACCAGTTTTACTACATCAACAATCTTATTCAAATGCTTGGTAATCTGTTCAATTCGAGCGTTATCACCACTGGTCGTCAAAGTTAAACGTGACAGCGACCGGTCTTCTGTGGGAGCAACAGTCAAGGAATCTATGTTGTAATTACGTTGTGAAAACAACCCAACCACTCTAGACAGTGCGCCTGGCTCATTCTCCATCAATACCGAGATAATATGGCGCATTTTAGGTCCGCTCCGATTTACTTAGGAACATGTCCTTCATTGCCCCTCCTTTAACGGCCATGGGATAGACGTGTTCATCAGGATCCACAAGGACATCAACAAATACAAGCTTATCTTTACGGGCAAAAGCCTCTTTCATCTTATCGTGTAGCTCATCATACTTTTCAATTTTTATACCAACATGGCCATATGCTTCTACCAACTTAGTGAAATCTGGTAATGATTCAGCATAGGTGCTATGAGAGTGTCGACCTCCGTATTGCATATCCTGCCACTGCTTAACCATTCCGAGTGCCTGGTTGTTCAGGCAGATTATTTTGATCGGCAGCTCGTACTGCATACAGGTTGCCAATTCTTGTTGGTTCATCATAAAACTGCCTTCGCCAGTTATACAGACGCTAACAGCTTCTGGATGGGCAAACTGTGTTCCCATAGCGGCTGGAAACCCAAAACCCATGGTGCCGAGCCCACCGGAATTGATCCAGCGCCGAGGTTTGTCAAAACCGTAGTACTGTGCTGCGAACATCTGATGTTGACCAACATCCGAAGAAACATAGGCTTCACCATTGGTAATTTCAAAGACGGCCTGTACTACCTGCTGAGGCTTTATAGTGCCATCCTCAGATGGAGTAACAGAGAGACTATCCTTCTCTCTCCACTGTTCGATCTGTTCCCACCAAACTCCAAGAGATTGTTTATCGACCTTATTTCTAGATTTCTTGATATGTTCCACCATTTCCTCCAAAACTGCTGCTACAGGTCCAACAATAGGTACATCTGCAGGGACAGTCTTAGAAATTGAAGCTGGATCTATATCTACATGGAGTATAGTCGCGTCTGGACAAAATTTACTTGCATCAGAATTGGTCACACGGTCATCAAAACGAACACCAATACCTAAGAGAACATCGCAGTAATGCATGGCCATGTTGGCCTCATAAGTACCATGCATCCCTAGCATCCCCAGGAATTGTTTATCTGAAGCGGGATATGCACCGAGGCCCATCAGGGTATTGGTAATTGGAAATCCAAGTTTATGTGTCAACTTGGTGAGCTGTTCAGATCCATTACCCTGTATCACTCCCCCGCCGGTATAAATCATAGGCCGCTTCGCAGACAAAAGCGCATCAATAGCTTTCTTTATCTGACCAGAGTGGCCCTTTCCAGGCACCTGGTATGATCGTAATTTGATTTCAGTCGGGTACTCATAAGGAAATTTGACCTTAGGATCGGTTGCATCTTTCGGTATATCTATGACAACCGGCCCAGGGCGGCCAGTTGTCGCTATGTGGAATGCTTTTTTCACGATCATAGGAATTTCTGCCGCATTCTGGATCATGAAACTGTGTTTAACGATCGGGCGTGACACTCCCACCATATCTGTTTCCTGGAATCCGTCAGATCCGATCATCCGGCTTTCGACCTGGCCTGAGATAACCACTATAGGAATAGAGTCCATGTACGCTGTAGCTATTCCGGTTATGGCGTTTGTAGCACCTGGCCCTGAAGTAACCAGTACTACACCTGCGTTACCGGTGGAACGTGCATATCCGTCGGCCGCATGAGTCGCTGCCTGCTCATGACGCACAAGAATATGTTCCACCTGATCTTGGCGAAAGATTGCATCATAAATATGCAAAACGGCTCCCCCCGGGTAACCGAATATAAATTCAACGCCCTCATCGTGCAGTGCACGAATCAGCATTTCACCACCGGATAATTGTTCCACTACTTCAGCCTCTACTTTGTTATTTCTGTCCACCGGCCTGAGTAAGACTACGCCGACATCACGACTGGCCAACCCAGCAAGCTGCGAATCCTCTACCAAATCAAATGAATTGTGACAGTCGGCCTAATCCTGAAAAAAATCTCAAGATTCCTGCTTCTTGTCGGCCCCCGACGTGATAACGTGATAGGGGGTTTTGGGGCGGATGTTGTCCTACACCTAGATCAGTCTGCGAATATTTGCCTGGTTGCGGCGAGTTCAGACCACAACAGAGCGAGATAGGGGTGGCCGAATCGCTCTGCTCAGGAGGCGATTCTGCCACTAATTCTTGTAAAGTCAAGCTCTTATGAGCTTAATGTTTATAGTGCTCTGGTTAAGCAACTTCTTTATCTAGCTCTGGAGCGACCTTCGAAAGTCTTAGTTCGTTGTCTGCTGCTAGATCAATGATAATAGTGTCACCCGGAAAATAGGCCCCTTTCAAAACTTCCTGGGCAAGCGGATTCTCGATCCAGTTCTGAATAGCTCGTTTAAGCTGCCGAGCCCCATAGACTGGGTCATAGGCCATCTTGGCAATATGATCCAACACCTCGTTGTTCACCTGGATACCTACTCCAGTCTGAGCAAGACGATGACTTAGCAGATTAATCTGAATTTCCGCAATTTCCCTGATCTGAGATTCTTGTAAAGGATGGAATACTACTGTTTCATCAATCCGGTTAACAAATTCGGGTGAAAAATGTTCTACCACTGATCCCATAACAATTTTTTTAACTGAATTATATCTGGCTGCATCAATGGCGGTCTGGTTCATCATCTCTTGAATGCGATCGGATCCTAAATTTGATGTCATCACAATTATGGTATTTCTGAAATCAACGGTTCGACCATGCCCGTCTGTCAGCCTGCCATCATCCATTACCTGCAATAGAATATTGAAAACATCAGGATGCGCTTTCTCAACCTCATCCAGTAACAGAAGTGAGTAAGGTCGACGTCTGACGCCTTCAGTAAGGTAACCTCCTTCTTCATATCCGACATAACCAGGAGGCGCCCCGATTAGGCGGGCCACTGAATGCTGCTCCATGAACTCGGACATATCGATTCGCAACATGGCATCTTGGGAGTCAAATAGGAACTCTGCCAACGTTTTGCACAATTCCGTTTTACCGACACCGGTAGGCCCAAGAAATAAGAAAACTCCATTGGGTCTGTTTGGATCTGACAAGCCAGAGCGGGAACGGCGCACCGCGTTTGAGACAGCCGTCAAAGCTTCTTTCTGACCAATCACACGCCGTTGGAGAAAACTCTCCATATCCAGCAAGCGTTGCTTATCGCCTTGTAACATTTTACTTATGGGTATGCCGGTAGAACGAGATACTACATCCGCTATCTCTTGTTCAGTCACTCGATTACGTAGAAGTTGCTTCTCGGCAATCTCTGCTTCAGCAGCCATTTCTAATTTCCGCTCAAGGCTAGGTATCACGCCATATTGAATCTCTGACATACGTGCTAAATCTCCACCACGACGAGCAGATTCAATATCGTTACGAGCTTTTTCCAAGCTACTTTTAATTGATTGAGTGCCGTGAAGAGTTGCTTTCTCGGCTTTCCAAATTTCTTCGAGATCTGCGTATTCTCTCTCCAAAGTTTCGATATCTTCGGCAAGTTTCCCTTTACGTTTTTGAGAAGCTGGATCATCGTCCTTCTTCAAAGCCTCTTGTTCAATTTTTAATTGAATTAAGCGGCGCTCAAACTTATCCATTTCTTCCGGTTTAGAATCGATTTCCATACGAATAAGGCTGGCAGCTTCATCGATTAGATCAATAGCCTTATCCGGTAACTGCCGATCAGTAATATACCTTTGCGACAATTTAGCCGAGCCAATTATGGCAGAGTCAGAAATATCAACGCCATGATGAACTTCATAGCGTTCTTTCAAGCCCCGTAAAATCGCAATAGTGTCTTCTTCAGTGGGCTCCTCCACCAGAACTTTTTGGAACCGGCGTTCCAGCGCAGCATCTTTCTCAATGTACTGCCGATATTCATTTAAAGTCGTAGCTCCCACACAATGTAAATCCCCTCTGGATAAGGCTGGTTTAAGCATGTTACCGGCATCCATGGCGCCTTCCGCCTTACCCGCGCCTACCATGGTATGCATTTCATCTATAAAGAGAATTATAGAACCCTCTCGTTTAGACAGCTCATTCAGAACAGCTTTCAGGCGCTCTTCAAATTCACCACGAAACTTCGCACCTGCTATCAAAGCCCCCATATCGAGTGCAAGTATCTTCTTAGATCGTAATCCCTCAGGGACTTCTCCATTAACAATACGTTGGGCTAGTCCTTCTGCAATTGCAGTTTTGCCAACACCTGGTTCACCAATTAGTACCGGGTTGTTCTTAGTTCGGCGCTGCAGCACTTGGATGGTTCGCCTAATTTCTGCATCACGACCAATAACAGGATCCAATTCGCCATTTTCAGCGCGCTCTGTAAGATCTATACAGAATTTCGCCAGCGCCTGCCAGGCATTCTCTGCTCCTGAGTCGACAACCTTCTCTCCTCCCCGAAGGTTTGCTATTGCGTTTTCAAGGGCTCTAGCCGAAACGCCAAATCCATTCAGAATTTTCCCGATGTGCCCCTTATCTTTCATAGCTACCAGTAAAATAATTTCACTCGAGACAAACGCATCACCTTTTTGTTGAACCAGCTTATCGGCCTGATTAAGCAATTTACCTAAAGCAGAAGATACGGCTATTTCGCCTTCATTATCCGGTACCTGCGGGAAGTCGTTCACGACTTTTTCCAACTGTGTGCGTAGCTCGCCCAAATTAAATCCGGTTTGGGACAACAAAGGGCGAACAGAACCCCCTTTCTGGCCAATCAGTGCAAGCAGTAAATGAGCAGGCTCGATAGAGTTATGCTCTTTCCCTAAGGCGAGGGACTGTGCATCCGCTAATGCAGATTGAAGCTTAGTTGTTAACTTATCGATTCGCATAGTGACTCGGTAACCATAGATAAAGGATTGGCAAGAATAGCTGTGCCACATAATTCACTTTCAAAGATATTAATTGGGTCTAATAATTAATTTTTCAATATCTCAAGGATATTGCTTGATAACCACCCAAATACGCAGACAGATGCCAGTTTGCAAAAGGAGGTGTGCTAACCGGGACTCGTTTCACGAGTCAGTGATTCAGAGATAGCCCTAATGTGGGCCGCGGTAGTTCCGCAACAACCTCCAACGATATTAGCGCCTTTTTTGATCCAGTTGACGGCATAATCGCAATAACGATCAGGAGTGAGATCTTCCCGAAGAGTTAAGCTACCATCTTTTTCTTTGCTTCCATCTAATAACCACCCCTCAGGAACATGCGTGAAAGCATTAGCGTAACCTCCTCGATACTTGAAGCCCCCTGAAGCAATTATCGGCATTGCATCAGATATTCTCTCGGGTAAGCAACAATTTGCCAAAAGCCCGTCGACTGATAATTGTGTCAAGCTATCAATAGCCGCCTGGATGCTTTCACCACTTCGCAAATGTGCTGCTCTCTCGTCATGCAGAGTTAAACCAACCAAAACTGGCTTACCTGACTCAATTGCCACTGATGCTGCCGTAACAGCTTCTTCGATAGTGGACATGGTTTCACAGATGAACAGATCCACATAGGCATCAAGCGCCTCAACTTGTTCTCGATATAGAGGTTCAATGAGCTCGCGGCTGAGAACTCGATCAGGTCTATAGCTACCATTCTGCGGCGGCAAACTCCCAGCTATCAGCGTTTTAGACTCCGATTCTGATATAGCTCTTTTTGCTAAAACCCCGGCGAACTGATTCAATTCCTTGCACTTGTGTTCAATATTTTCTTTAGCTAGCTCTCCACGAATTACACCATAGCTATTAGTAGTAATGATATTGGCGCCCGCTTCAATATTTTCCTTGTGTACTTCCACCACAATTTCCGGCGCCACGAGTAGTGCGTTGGCGGACCAAATAGTTGATGGAATTTCGACACCTTTCATCGACAAGGTCTTACCCATACCCGAATCTAGTAAGTTAATGTGGTCTGACTTCATCTTTTAAGACTAACGTAATAGCTCCATTAATGAACGGCCAGTTGGTTGAATAGCAATAATACTGCAGGATCTTTACCCTGGCAGCCTTTTGTCTCACTTTACATTGACATAACATAACCCAAATTTCTCTAACGGTAGCAATTATGGCCAAACCACCTAACTTTGCATTCGATACCCTAAGCCTTCATGCCGGCCAGCGGCCAGATCCTTCCACTGGATCGCGGGCTACACCGATTTACCAGTCGGCCTCCTTTGTATTTAGAGATACCGATTATGCCGTTGGGTTATTTAATATAGAACGCGCAGGTCATGTGTATTCGCGACTTTCAAATCCAACCAATGCCGTCTTAGAAGAACGCATTGCTGCGTTAGACAATGGTGTGGGAGGCATAGCCACAGCCAGTGGTCAAGCTGCTATGCATTTGGCTGTGGCTACTATTGCAGGCAAAGGCGATCATATTGTCGCATCTCGCAGTATTTATGGAGGTACCCATAACTTACTAGCCTATACCTTGCCGCGATTTGGAATTGAAACAACTTTTGTCGATCCACGGGATCCCAAAGCCTTTGTCTCCGCGATAAGGAAGAACACTCGTTTGATATTTGGTGAGGTCCTAGGCAATCCCGGCCTTGAAGTTCTTAATACCCCTGCCATCTCGGAAATAGCGCACCAGGCCGGATTACCCCTATTGATAGACGCAACATTTTCGACCCCCTATCTCTGCAAACCAATTGATTTAGGTGCAGACCTAGTAATGCATTCGGCAACCAAGTTTCTCTCCGGCCATGGAGTTGTCATCGGCGGCTTACTCGTGGATGGAGGAACTTTCGATTGGGAAATGTCAGGTAAGTTCCCGACCCTTACCGAACCTTATTTGGGTTTCCATAATCTCAATTTCGCCGAAGAATTTGGTCCAGCTGCCTTCATTACAAGAGCGCGTAAGGAGGGGCTAAGAGATTTCGGAGCCTGCATGAGTCCGACTACGGCATTTCAAATCTTACAAGGAATTGAGACTCTACCTCTGCGTATGCAAAAACACGTCGAAAACACCAAGACTTTAGTTGAATTTCTTAAGGAGCAGGAACAGGTAGAATGGTTAAACCATCCTATGCTTGCTGACCACCCAGATCATGAATTAGCAAAGGAAATACTCCCGAAAGGTTGCGGCGCCGTGTTCAGTTTTGGCATTAAAGGAGGTAGGGAGGCTGGGATTAAATTTATCGAAAACCTCGAATTGTTTTCACACCTTGCAAATGTTGGGGATGCGAAATCACTCGTCATTCATCCAGCCAGCACTACTCACCATAGAATGGATAGCAAAGCACTCGAATCCGCTGGTATATCAGAAGGGTTGATTAGATTATCAGTTGGCCTAGAAGACACAGAAGACCTTATGAGTGATCTTCGTAAGGGCCTACGCGCGTCACAACGTTAAGTCAGACGGGGTATCTAGTGTATTTTGAAGTAAATGGTATTAAGACTTTCTGCAGTAACGGCAGTGGCGTCCTGCGCACTGGTCAACCTTCGGTTATCTTTATTCATGGTGCTGGACTAGACCATACTACCTTTGCCCTGCCTGCCAGATATTTCGCTCGTCATCATTATAATGTCTATGCTCTGGACCTACCGGGGCATGGCCGCTCCGCTGGCTCTCCGCTTGTGTCTATTACCGAGATGGCCACCTGGACTAAAGACGCCATGGATCAATTGGAAATTTTACATCCTGCTATCGTAGGCTATAGCATGGGTTCTTTAGTAGCTCTTCAATTCGCCGTTTCCTTTCCAGCCCAATTACGCTCACTTGTGCTCGTTGGGACCTCCATCCCGATGCCTGTATCTGATCCATTGCTAAATGCTGCTCGGGACAATCATCATGATGCCATCGATATGACCAATACCTGGAGTCACAGTCGCGTCGCGCAACTCGGCGGTAATGAAAATCCCGGTATGAATATGTTAATGAACGGCCAACGGCTGCTTGAATCGGCTCAGGAAAATCTTCTTTTTATTGACTTGAAAGCCTGCAATGATTTCACTGGCAGTTCGGAAGTAGGCAAAAAGATCGAAGTTGAAACGTTGATATTGGTCGGCCAGCAGGATCAGATGACTGCTCCAGTCAAAGCGTTCGAAATGGCCAATGCTATTCCTAATAGCCGAATACAGACACTCAACCCCTGTGGTCACGCGATGCTATCCGAACAACCGAACGCTGTCCTAGATGCTCTCACAACTATCGTCTAGCACCACAATACTATTATTCTGCAAACTCCTTCAGCATACGAATTACCGAGATACCCAGAATGACATAAACACCAAGCAGCGGTAGTGAAGCCACCAAAGAGGCGGTCTGCAATTCACGCAATCCCCCGACAAACAATAGACTGGCCGGTAGCGCCCCAAGCGCTATAGCCCAGAATACACGATGCCATGTAGCCGGATGTTGGTGTTCCTGTAGCGATCGCGTCGCACCAGCGGCTATGGTATAGGATGCAGAATCATAAGTTGTAGCCATAAATATTAGACCAATCAAAGCAATATATATGAGCCAAAACTTTCCGAAAGGTAGCAGGGAAATGATGCCAGATATAGCAGATGAAGGACTGACATCAATCGCTTGGCTTATAACCGGATACATGCCTTCCAATTCTAAGTACAGGGCATAATTTCCCAGCACGATAAAAAAAAGAGCGCAACCGAAGCTACCCCATCCCAACATTCCAAATATTAGGGCACGGATAGTGCGGCCTTCGGAAATCTTGCACACGAACATGCCAATAAAAGGCCCCATCGCAAGCCACCATGCCCAATAGAATATCGTCCAACTTTCGACAAAATCCGCCCCTTCTAAAGGGTCTGTCCAGAAGAGCATTGTGAAAAAATTCTGTACAACATTACCGACTGATACCAAGCCCATTTCCAGAATGAATTTAGTCGGACCAGCCAGCAGGACAAAAGTAATTAACAGCAAAGCTAAAACGGCATTGATATTACTCAACAATTTTATGCCACGATCTAGACCTCGATAAACACTTAACCCTATGAGAGCTGTCGCCAGAAAAATAATCAACGACTGCAACTCTATGCCGTCTCTAATACCTGTTAGCTCAGTTGTCGCAGACGCTACTAACGAAGTACCAAAGCCAAGACCTGTAGCCGCAGTAGCGATTACACCTACTATAAATAATAGATCAACGACACGACCAGGCCATTTATTAACCTGATTTTTTAAAACAGGTTCACAGGCTGCGCTCAAGCGCAGTGAAGGAATCCTTTTCACATGATAGGTGCACGCAAGCGCGAGTGCAGGTAGACAATAAAACGCCCAACCGATGGGGCCCCAATGAAAAATCCCGTAACTAACTGCCCAGGTAATTGCTTCCCGTGATTCGGGTTCAAGCCCAAAAGGCGGATCAACATAATAGAAGGTCCACTCTGTTGCTCCCCAGTAAATAAGAGATGCACCTATGCCGGCACAGAACAACATCGCAGCCCAACTAAAATGAGAATAAGCCAATTTATTGGTATTTCCGAGAACCACATTACCATGTTTACTGATCGCAACCGACAGAAGAAAAATCAACAATGTTATTGCTATAAACACATATAAAACACCGAACTGACTAGTGACATTCTGGTAAAGCCTGTTAATAGATGCTGCGCTAAAATCCGGAAAAATGACAATCATTGCGACTACAAGCGACAGAAGTAAGGTTCCAAAACTGAAAAGGACCCAGTCTACATTCTTCCCGAATGAGCTTTCTTCGATCTGCTCTATTTGTGTTTTTTCTCCATTCATAAACCGGGTCCGTCTATATAAATTAAACAAGCCATGCGACCGGTTTTACCATCCCTACGAAAGGAAAAAAATCTATCCGCATCACAGTAAGTGCATGTATTATCTACATAAATATTTGTTATTCCAAGCTTCTGGAGTTTAACCATAGCAATCCGGGATAAATCCGCCATATATTTTTTTTCATTTCCTGTTGCAACAAAACAGTTAGCGAGGGGCCCTTCTTTTGAATCAATAACTTGGGCCCTTACTTCTTCACCAACTTCAAAATGGCAGGATCCTATGGCAGGACCCAACCAAGCTACCAGCTCAGCGATTGAACTGCGCATGCGATGCACTGTATTCTCAATTACACCAGCGGCAATACCACGCCAACCTGCATGAGCAATTGCAACTTCATCACCTCGATTGCTAGCCAAAAACACTGGTAAGCAATCTGCAGTGAGCACACAGCAGGCGACATGCTCAGTGCGCGTAATTAATCCATCAACCGAAAGCGGTTCACCGGGCTCTCTAATATCTGCGACCGCCGCACCATGGACTTGATTTAACCATTGCCAACCTAAGGTCTTCGGGAACATCGTCTGCAAAAGTCTTCTATTCTCAACAATAGCGAGACCAGAGTCCCCCACATGACTTGCTAAATTAAAACTTCCGAAAGGGGGCTGACTGACACCTCCTACCCTTGTCGTAACTATCGCCTTTATATTTGGCGGGACAACCCAGTCAGGAACTATTTGTTGGGTCTCAGGCACCTTCAGAGGGCTTCCAGTTCCCGATCAACAGTTAACTGTTCCAACAACCGTTCCATGTCCAGCGGTCGATGACATTCCCAAGCTTGTGATTCCCCTGAGATCGGGTGACAGAGTTGTAAACGACAGGCATGTAATGCTTGCCGCTGGAAATTCTTTAAACACTCAGCGAACGTAACGGAACAAGCGGCAGGTAACCCTAAACGCCCTCCATATAGCTGATCGCCAACCAAAGGATGATTGATATAAGCAAAATGTGCGCGAATTTGGTGTGTTCTTCCTGTTTCCAACTTAACCTGAACATGGGTATGGGAACGAAATCGGGTAATAACACGATAATGAGTTATTGCTTCTTGGCCAAGTTTCTGGACGGCCCGCTTTTTGCGGTTAACAGGATGTCGACCAAGAGGCGCATTCAAAGTACCACCACCGGTTAGCACTCCTTTCACTATGGCTTCATATTCACGCGAAACTGTCCGCTCCCGCAACTGCCTAGCGAGGTCTGTATGGCCTGTATGAGACTTAGCAACAACCATCAAACCGGTTGTATCTTTATCGAGTCGATGTACGATTCCGGCCCTGGGTAATTCTGCCAAACACGGATAGTAATTCAGCAATCCATTCAACAACGTCCCAGTTCTGTTCCCAGCGGCGGGATGGACTACCATATTTGCAGATTTATTCACGATAAGTAGATGCTCATCTTCAAATATGATGTCAAGCGGTATAGGTTCAGCCGACCATGTTTCTGTTGCTACCAATTCAGCCTCAACACTTAAGATATCTCCACCTTGCAGTCGGTCCTTTGGCCTAAGTTGCTTATCGTTCACAAGAAGCGCACCATCCCGAATCCAGCTCTGCAGCTTCGCACGTGAGTAATCTGGAAACAATCTTGCAGCGATCTGGTCTAATCGATTGCCGGAGAGCTGCTCAGGTACTTCAGCCGATAGGGATATTTCGCGGGTCATACTCATATGATACTTCAATAAAGTTCTGGCCACACATCACGAGTGGTATTATCTGCGTTTGGGTTTAAGTCAGCCTCTGTGGTTAAATAACAATTCTAAGGAGATACTGGAGTTAGTGAAAACGCTCATTATGAACATTAATATCGCTCGCCTGTTAGTTTTACTAACCCTGATATTTTTGCTTGGGGGTTGTAGCCTGTTTGGGGGAGACGAAGAAGAAGATGAATTCGCTGGGCTTTCCACTGAAGAGCAGTTTTACCAGCGCGCCCTAGGTCAGCTGAATGGACAGAACTTTCGCGGAGCCATATCAACCTACCAGGCACTAGAATCCCGCTTCCCGTTCGGTCGCTACGCAGCTCAAGCTCAGATAGAAATTGTATACGCCTATTATCGCAATCAGGATGATGAAGCGGCCAGAGCAGCAGCAGATAGATTTATCCGGCTACACCCCGATAACGAGAATGTGGACTATGCCTATTATATGAAAGGGTTAGCGTCTTTCGAAGATGGTGGTGGGTTCTTCAGCCGATTCCTCCCCATCGATCATACCAAACGAGACCCAGGCCGATCCCAAGAGTCGTTCAGTGATTTCGCACAATTACTAGCTCTTTACCCCGATAGCCCCTATGCAGGCGATGCCAGATCAAGAATGGTATATCTCAGGAACAATCTGGCAGCTTATGAAATTCATGTCGCTAATTATTACCTAGAACGACTTGCTTACATCGCTGCTTTGAGAAGGGGCCAATACGTGGTAGAGAACTTCCAGGGCACTCCAGCAGTAGCCGATGGTGTTGCGATTATGGTGGAAGCCTATCTACGAATGGGACTGGACGAGCTAGCTGATACCTCGCTGGCACTACTGAAGGAAAATTATCCAGACCACGCTTCAGTTGATGATGGCGGTGACTTTATTATTCGTACGGAAATCACCGATCCATCTTTACTCTATACTGTGACCTTTGGACTACTTGGAGATAACGCGATAGAACCTCCACTAGCTCCAACCCGTCGCCCGCGCATATCGGGTAGCCAGGAAATTATTAATGCCCAAACCGAGCCTGCAGAATCAGAAAATCGCAGTTGGCTAAACATCATCTCTCTCGGCATCCTGAACTAGTATAACTAACTGAATATTATATATATTTTTTCTGCTATTACGTTCCTTACCTCTAATTTAAATACAAACTAACTACCTGCCTGCGCTTATTTAGTGAAAAATTCTTGGTAAAGAGTACCCCAGAGATTTTTCGTATAGCCATTTGAATATGTAAACGTAGTAACTAGTCGCCGACTGGCCAGAAACTGGTAATAGGATAACGTCGATCACGTCCAAACCCACGTTTGGTTAGGCGAACACCGACAGGACTCTGCCGTCGTTTGTATTCATTAAGGTCTACCAAGCGTATGATCTTTCTGACAGTTACCTCGTCGAAGCCTTCGGCAACAATTGCGTCAGCGCTGTTATCATTTTCCACATAGAGTTCCAAAATTTTATCTAGGACGTCATAGGGAGGGAGATTATCCAGGTCTATTTGCCCTGGGGCTAACTCTGCTGAAGGCGATCTCTCTATAACTACATTAGGGATAATCTCTTCTGACCCAGTACCGTACTCTACATTTCTGTAAGTCGCTAGCTTGTAGACAAGGGTTTTAGAAACATCTTTGAGCGGGTCAAAACCACCGGCCATATCACCATAGAGAGTCGAGTAGCCAACAGCTATCTCACTTTTATTACCTGTAGTTAGTACCAGGACTCCCTTTTTATTAGAAATTGCCATAAGTAATACACCTCTAGCCCTTGCCTGAATATTTTGTTCGCTAACGTCTATTTGTGATCCATCAAATTCAGTATTCAATGCATCAATAAATGCCGAGTAGATCTCATTGATAGCGATAACTGTGTAGTTAACCCCTAAACGCGAAGCTTGCTGATCTGCCGCATCGATGCTCAACTGGGAGGTGTATTCAAAAGGCATCATAACCGCCTGCACCCGTTCCCTTCCTAACGCATCGACAGCAATGGCTAGTGTCAGAGCAGAATCTATCCCGCCGGATAACCCAAGCACCACGCCGGGGAAATTATTTTTATTAACATAATCTCTAACTCCTAACACTAGTGCTCCGTAAACTTGTTCCTCCAATAAATTGTTATCAACAATATTTTGCTTAGGAATCTTGCAAGTACCGTCAGTTTCCACATTTACCTGAACGGAGTAATTCCCCTCGATGTAACTTGGCGCAAGATAGTGGCAGACACCTCCAGCTGTAACAGCCATGGAACCACCATCGAAAAGTAACTCATCCTGCCCTCCTACAAGATTGACATAGATGATTGGAAAATTACCTTCGGTGGCTCGTTTTCGCAGTAACTGTTTACGTTCTTCTAACTTGTTAATGTGAAATGGTGATGCGTTAATGTTAATCAGCAACTGTGCGCCTGCATCACGAGCTTGATCAATAGGAGCCGAATCCCATATATCTTCACAAATAGTAAATCCTATACGAGTCCCAGAAATCTCAAAAACACATCCCTCTTTACCGGGCTCAAAATAGCGCCTCTCATCAAACACCTGATAATTAGGAAGGCATTGCTTGTGATAGGTAATAAGGCGCTGCTTGCCTTTGATTAAAGTAAGGGCGTTATAAAGAGAGCCGTTTACCTGCTCAGGAAAGCCGATCACAATGTAAGTAGGTAAATCCGCCTTGAGTATCTTCTCCAAAGCTCTTTTTATGCGAATCTGCAAACTGGGCCTTATTAATAAATCTTCAGGAGGGTACCCAGTTAACGTTAATTCGGGATAGACAACTAGGTTGGCCGATTGATCTTCGACCGCTTCTTTAGCGGCAGCAATTATTCTCTCTGTATTACCATCAATATCACCCACTAATAGATTCAGCTGCGCCAGCACCACATTTAAGCTGTCTGCCATAATTGCCTCTTATTTTCAGCTTCCAATTAGAAGAACCCTTGATCTTCTGTAGATTTAAGCTGTCTACCCCAATCCAGAGTCTTATCCTCTGTCTACTTTAACACTCACATTCGCGATCCTGACGTCGGAACGGCCATCCTCCAGAAAACTGCCCTCATTATCGCCGAATTTTCGTTAACTTGTCAGACCGTTAGACTAAACTACCTCTACTACAATCCAGAGAAGGACTTCTTTGGGAACTCACCTTTTACTCAATTCTGGTACCTACTTTAACCAGATTCATTGCAGGTGGCATTTACCAAGCCATAAAGGGTCGGTTTTCTTTATTTCCACGGTAGTGTATTTTTACAGTGCAACGCTGGTTTTCCCCTAGTCACAAGACTATTAATTGTACATAAGGTAAATTCGTTGCTGAGTTGTACACAAAACAGATCAAAATAATCAAGAGACGATACATGTTCAATAAGCCCTTTAGTATTGCTGTTATTCTCACCCTATTGGCTGTACTGCCACTTTACCTGCTGAGCGAACAACAATTCCAACTTAGTACTGCAAACCTGCCATTTTTTGTCCTCTCACTTTTCGTGCTGTTGTTGCTGAGCGCCTACTGGAGTAACGCGATTAAGCCCACTCAAAAACCTACGGACCATCGGAGTGGTGAACTCCTTGAACGTGAGAGCGGTAAAGTTAAATGGTTTAATGCTAATAAAGGATTTGGATTTATTACTAGAGAGAACGGTGAAGACGTATTCGTGCATTTTCGCTCAATTCGAGGAAAAGGCCACCGTGTACTCCGTGACGGACAGCGAGTCGACTTCTTTGTCAGTGATGGCGAAAAAGGATTACAAGCTGAGGATGTTGAAGTCGTTTAATAAAAGCAGGTATTAATGGAATAATAGCAAGGTTGTTTTGCAACTTTCATGGCAATTACTGCTTTATTTTGGATCTTCTGTAATGACATAGCCAGGGATAGGCAGCTTACCTTGCTAGTAATTTTTGCATGTTTATTTTCTGTTGGTTAATTACCCTGCGTGCACGAAGGGTGCACTACTTTAATTAAGTGAATCCGATCCGCTTCTCTAGACGTACCAGAACCACGTGCGTTATAGTCAGGCAGGAGGTATAAGGGCTTATTACTACTGACCATTAAAACGCTGAATACTTTTTTTACCAATGTCTTAGAGAAGGAGATACCATGCAAACAATGCATTTACTGCGCATTATCAGTGCGGTGATTGTCTTCACTATAAGTGCCTCTGCACTAAGCGTCGAGGAAGGCGAATTAGCACCACATTTCAATTTGCCCTCAATCTACCCCGATAAACCGTCAATCTCCTTGCAGGAACTGGCAGGTAAAACGGTGTACATAGACTTTTGGGCCTCCTGGTGTGCGCCCTGCCTGATCTCACTACCACTCTATAACGATATGTACCATAGATATAAGGATCAGGGCCTCGAAGTTTTAGCAATCAGCGTTGATAACCCAGTCGAAGAAGGCCTTGAATTTCTGGAAGATACTCCTCTGGATTTCCTTATTCCCTCTGATCCAGAGGGTGAAACCGCCGAATTATTTCAAGTGATTGGTATGCCGACTTCCTACCTTATTAGTCCCGATGGCGAAGTAAAGCTCGTGCATATGGGGTTCCGTAACGGCGATATGGATATTATTGAAGCGGCAGTTAAGGAAGTCCTAGAAGGCAACTGAGTTCATGCGCCATTTTCAATCTATCCTTACCGGTATCTGCATAATTTCCTTACTGTCAGGATGCGCGCAAGTCCGCCCTTGGGAGCGTGGCTATTTAGCAAGAAAAGAGATGGCCTGGGAGGTTGATCCATTGGAAAGTCTGCTTAACAACCACATTTTCTTCAGTAAGGAAGCCTCTTCAGGAGGTAATAGTGCTGCCGGCGGTGGCTGCGGTTGTAACTGATAATAAGCTGGCTCCGGGAAACTTGAGCAGAGGCTAGCGAAGTGGCTACCAATCCCCCCCCTAGTCTTATCGCTCTCTCCGCTACGGCGCTAGCCTTACCCGGCATCACAAGCGCTGACGCGCCGCCTACACAAAGTACCATCTCCTACAAGTTTTCCAACTATGTTGAAGATGATTTGTCACGCAGTGAAGCTCCTTTTGGCGACCTTGAAAGATACGATATAGATGTCCATCAGTTTCAATTCATAACCCCAATTGATAGCTCCTTTTCTTTACACATCGATGCCAATTATGAATCTCTCACCGGTGCCTCACCCTGGTTCACTTCAAAAGGTGTCAACGGTGATCCTATCGTCAACTTAAGTGGTGCCAGCGGCATACGAGACAGACGCAGTGAAATTTCCAT
>Ga0209034_10000039_pt1 | contig 59588 bp, 50 predicted proteins | sample MarorgKNORR_S2LV_2_FD_188219 | JGI IMG/M metagenome (GOLD analysis project Ga0209034, IMG submission 188219) | Marine microbial communities from the Southern Atlantic Ocean, analyzing organic carbon cycling - 250m_A/KNORR_S2/LV (SPAdes) (version 2) | ecosystem: Environmental > Aquatic > Marine... | reverse complement strand
GGAGCGGAGACTCCTTACGTGTTGGGTGTGATATAAGTCGTGACTCAACCATTTGATCTCAGAAGGCAATCTGATTACTGAAAACGACTTACTTCCAGCAACTGGAGGCCATACAAAATACCCTCTCCCGTGCACGGGAGAGGGTATTTTGATTCCGTTTGTCGGGGAGTTGATATCAGAGCAATCCGTTTGTATCGGTCTATTTACCCTGTTTTATCCAATCAGCAACACGCTCACCAATCATCATGGTGGTAACGTTAGTATTGGCCCTTACGCAGTTCGGCATGATAGAGGCATCCGCCACTCTCAGACCTTCCAATCCATGAACTTTCCCATACTGGTCAACGACCGCCATAGGATCAGTAGAAGGCCCCATTTTATTAGTACACGATATATGCTGCTGAGTCGTGACTTCTCTATATAGATACTCGTCTATCGCTTCGTCAGATGCGAGTTCCTCATCGGTGGGTTCGATGCGCTCTTCGATAATATCTTTGAACGCAGGATCATTACCTAGATCTACACAGATTCGGAGCGTCTCCCTAAGACGTTGCCTATCAAATTCATGTTGAAGGTAACGATAGTCGAGAAACGGTTGTTCGTTCGGATCAGAAGATTGGAGCCTAAGTTCCCCTGACCCCTCCGCAAGCTGGATCCCAGATGTCATACGAATCCCCACGGGCTCCATGCGGTCTCCACCCCGATTGACTCGCTCAGTTGCGAACGATTGCATTGACACTTTCATATCGTTTCGGAGATCGGAACCCTCGGAAGTATAACGCAGAGTCGCTTGCATCCTCGGGGCCGTCCCATCCAAGTCCACTCCCGGTTTTGTCCGCCAAGTGACCCATACCGAAGGATGATCTCTCATATTCTGACCTACGCCTGGCGCATCATGAACCACAGGAATATCGAATTCCTCCAAATGCGAAGCAGGACCGACACCCGACAGCATGAGGATATGAGGAGATCCGATTGCACCAGAGCTTAGAATGATCTCAGATCCTTCCGCCTGGAAGACCTCTTCTCCGCTTTCTACTTCAACTCCAACAGCTCTTTTCCCGTCAAAAAGGATTCGGCGGACTTGGCAGTTAGCACGGATAGTCAGGTTCAACCTGTGACGGCCCTGATCAAGATATCCTAACGCGGTACTCATTCTTATACCGTTCGGGTTATTCAACGGCGTCGGACCTACTCCGGTCGAATCAGGGTGATTGTGATCAGGGGCGTCTGGGTATCCGGCAGATTTGCAGGCTTGATAAAAAGCTTCAGTCGCTGGGTGCCAGGTGTCTCTGGCAAACCTGTGCATTACTATTGGACCATCTGTGCCATGAAAATCGTCACTGTAATCAGTGTCGGTCTCTATTTTTCTAAAATACGGCAAACAATCCTGGTATCTCCATTCACTGTTCCCCATCTCGGCCCAAGAATCGTAGTCTTCGGGGACGCCTCTTAAAAAGACCTGCCCGTTAATTGCACTAGATCCACCAGTAACTTTTCCTCGTGGTACCAGCATCTCTTGAGCTGTTTCAGTTGCTTTGCCGACGAACTGCCAGTTATGGTCGCTGACCATAATATCGATTTCGGTCGCGTATCCGAATTTGACCTCTTCCGGTAAATTCTCGAACTCTGGGTAATCAGGGCCAGCCTCTATGAGCAGTACACTCTTACTCGGGTCCTCAGATAATCGAGTAGCAATTATAGATCCGGCTGAACCGGCACCTAAAACGATATAGTCGTATTTCATTTTAACTCCTGTAAAAGTACAGTCCCCCTGCGAAAATCAAAACCTTGAAGGACTGTTTTTGTTGAAACTAGAACACTCACTTGGGGTTAGAACAATGCTTCAGGCGTATGTATCCCTTCAAAGTCTTCATCTGATGCAGGATTCTCTGGGGTTATGCCAAGATTGTTCTGCATGTAGTGATAGGTCTGCTTCAAGTGGTGGGCGCTATGACTTAAGATGATATTCAACAGTTCCAATACCGTGACTTCACCGCCGTAGTGGGCTGGAACTTCCAGGTCAAATGCCTCTAGATTGCCACTTTGTAAGAAGGCGACGATATCCTTCCGAACGCCTTCTCCGTACTCGACCATCTGTTCTGCCGTATAGACATCCTTCAAGCGTTCGTCTGATGCCCTCATGTCATCTTGACTCATACTACCGACTTTGTGACTCAGGTAGGCCACTTCAGGGAACGACATGATATGCATCACTGTCCTTCGGGCGGTCCAAGGGCGCCAAGGGACATCAGCGTCCAGTTGTGCCTGGGAGAATTGGACACTTGCACGACAGGCTGCTGTTAGGATTTTTTCGTATTTATCAGCCAACCACTCAGTCTTGCCCGAAAGGTCCACCTTTACGTCTAGCTTGAAAGCAGGGATCAGCTTCTTTGGGAAATAACCGATGATAACTTCCGTATCATCTATGATTGTCACAGGAAGTGCCTTAATGCCTCGACTGCGCAAATCTTCCATGGCTTTTTCGTCTTCTAAAACGTTGTGGTGCTCATACTGAACACCGTTGGACTTTAAGAATTCCTCCAAAGTCCGACAGCTAAATCAACCAGGCTGTGTGTAAACTTGAACGTCCATAGCATCCTCCAGTCATGCTAACCAATGATTAACCGTGTGATTAATAGTGGCTGCAGTCCAAAAAAATGGGTGTCAAAAACCAAGGACATCCTAACACGAGTTTAAGCTTGAAGTTTAGACCCGTAATTCCGGTCTAACCACGGTTGCTCGCCCGTAAGTAAATCTCTATTACAGGCTTGATTTATATCTCCGGGAGAAAAACCACCTGGATGTCTCATCACCAGGACAGAGTTAAGATGCCTTGCCCGCTCTGATATGCGATAATTCCGTTTGCCCTCTGGAGAAACCTCGGCACGCACCACTGAAAGACAGAAATAACAACCGCCAAGGAGCAATTATGAGATTCGGTAGCTTCGTCTTTTCGATTAGCACCGACCCCGATGCAGATCAGCAAATGATCGGCCAGACCCTACGCGAGATTGAACTCGCAGAGGACGTGGGCTTTGACGCCATCTGGCTCACTGAGCACCACTTTGACGGAGCAGTGGCCTATGCCGACCCCGTAGTATTTGGAGCCGCCGTGGCCGCCCGAACCAACCGAGTGAAGATCGGTTTCGCTGTAGTAGAGATGGCGTTACACCACCCCGTCCGACTGGCAGTTCAAACGTCCCTACTAGACAACCTAAGCAACGGAAGGTTGATCATGGGCACCGGCCGTGGATCAGCTTACAACGAATACGAGTACATCGGTTTCGGCACCACCCTGGAAACGGGCCGAGAAATGCTAGACGAAGCCGAAGAATTGTTGATAAAAGCCTGGACCGGAACCGATGTGGTGCATAAAGGCAAATTCTGGGACTTGGCCTTCCCCGGTCTACGCCCTCGTCCCGTTCAAAAACCCCACCCGCCCATCGTCCGGGCTTGTATCTCAGAAGCATCCATGGTGGCCATGGGGCAAGCTGGCCGACCTGTTCTCATCGGGGTCCAGACCATCGACACTCTCCGTCATCGGTTTGGCCGCTACCAAGAAGGCCTTCAGGAGTCGGGTTTGAACGAAAGTCAAATTGAAGACATTTTAGACCAAACTTGGGCCCAACGCGCTTTATTCGTATGCGACAGCGATGATGAAGCCCGAGAGGTCGCAGAAACAGGTCTCACCAAGTACAAGGCCCACCTCCTTGATGCCCGTGTCCGCTTCAATCCCGGAGGAGCTCCGCCACCCCCTCCCGGAACACCAACGCCGGACAGTGAGATTGTCGAACACGCTTTCTTAGCCGGAACACCAGCCACCGTTGCAGGGAAGTTGGAGGAGTTGAGAGACATTGGTGTGCGCAATATCCTGCTCAACCCCAACGTTGGCGAAATACAGCCTGACAAGGTAGAGAAATCTCTCAAGATCTTCGGTGAAACCGTGATACCCCGATTCAAGAACAACTAGCATGGCAAATCAAGAACTATTCGATTTAACTGGCAAAGTTGCCGTGGTGACTGGCGGAAACGGTGGCCTGGGTCTTGGCATCGCCTTGGGCCTGGCTGGCGCCGGGGCCAATATAGTGATTGCAGCCCGCAACGTGGAGAAGACGGCCCAGGCGCTGGAGGAAATCCGATCAAATGGAGTGGAGGCCCACGGTATTACCGTAGACGTCACCAAAGAACCAGCCATACAGAGAATGGTCACCGACACCATCGACCACATGGGACGCTTGGACATTCTTGTGAATAATTCGGGCATTGCCGTCCGAGCCCAGCCCCAGGATTTAACCGCAGCCCAATGGGACTCGGTCATCGACGTGAACCTCAAATCGGCATTTTTGGCTTCGAAAGAAGCCTACCCCCATATGATTAAGGCCGGCGGCGGCAAAGTGATTAACATCGGCTCCATGTATTCCCTTTTCGGCAGCGACTGGGGTTCTCCCTACGCAGCCAGCAAGGGTGGCATAGTTCAACTCACCAAGAGTTTGGCTGTGGCCTGGGCTAAGGACAACATTCAAGTGAACGCTCTACTGCCTGGCTGGTTTGTCACTGACCTAACGAGAGGAATCGAAGAGGGAGATCCGGCCCGCCACGACAACATCAGTCGACGCATACCCTCAGGTCGTTGGGGACATCCATCCGAGTTGGGCGGCTCGGCTCTCTTCCTGGCCAGTGCCGCCTCGAATTACGTCACTGGATCGACGCTAACGGTTGATGGCGGGTACTCAGCTTCCTAAGCAGAATCATCATCACGGAGTATTTATCATGGCTTTTAAATACCCTAATTACCTGGTAGAGACCGGATGGCTTGCCGAGCATATTGACGATTCAGATATTCGGATTTTGGACTGTACTGCGTTTAACATACCCGATGACAACGGTGGTATCCGTGCTGAAAGTGGCCGTGAATCATGGGAAGCAGAGCACATCCCAGGCTCAGGTCACGCCGACCTAGTCAATGACCTTTCGGATAAGAGCGCGGCGTTCCGGTACATGCTGCCATCGGTGGAGCAGTTCGCCAAAGCGATGTCAGGTTATGGTGTTGGAGCTGCCACTCGCGCGGTGTTATACGACTCTACCTCTGGCTCTTGGGCCACTCGAATCTGGTGGATGCTCCGCGCTTTTGGCTTCGACGAGGCATACGTACTCAACGGAGGTCTGCACAAATGGAAACTGGAGAACCGGCCAGTAAGCACCAGCCCACCGAACTATCCCCAGGCCATTTTCCATGCCAGACCGCGAACCGGTCTGATGGCTGACAAAAACGAAGTTTTAGCCGCAATCAGAAGCGGAACAACATGCGTGATTAATGCTCTGAGTCCCGATCAGCATCATGGCACCGGCGGAGCAAGTTATGGCCGACCCGGGCGTATATCAGAAAGCGTCAATGTTCCTGCAGGAGACCTGACGGACCCTTGGACCCATGCGTACCTACCGCCAGAACAACTATCTGAACGATTCTCCAACGTTGGAGTTGATTCCGCATCACGGGTGATCGCCTACTGCGGCGGCGGAATTGCTGCCAGCAACGATGCTTTTATCCTGACTCTGCTTGGTTACGAAAACGTGGCAGTATACGACGCGTCTATGTCCGAGTGGGCAGCCGACCCATCGCTGCCAATGCAAACAGACTAGTAACCACCAGAATTTAATCCTTTGGCCGCTTGTTCATTTACTGGCCTTCGAAGAAACGCCGGGGATTTTCAACCATTATCTGGTTTATGGATTCTTCAGATACTCCTAGGTGTTTCAAACGAGGAATGACGTTCCGGGTAATGAAGTTATAGCCGTCCGGGTTGTACTTGAATCGCTCTTCTTGGACTTCGAGTCCGTACCTGGCCTTGGGAACGGAGTGATCGTGAGAGAGCATGATTCGATCGGCGTAACCGGAATCTATAAGCTGCTTGGCAAGGTCAGTTCGTTGCTCCCAAAGAGGGGTTCCCGGACGTCGACCACCAGGAAAACGATCCAGTCCTAGCCATACTCCTTTTTTAAGCAACCCAACCAGATAACCCATGTCAGTATCGTCATTGCTGTGGCCGATATAAACGCGGTCCATGTCCACACCCTCTTCCATCAGGATACGCACCTGTTCCTCACCGATTCGGTCTGGCGACCAGGTGTGTGTGGAGATTGGGGTGTTGGTACGCACTGAGGCCTGACCCGCCGCCCGCAGCACAATCTCCTGCGGCGGAGTAATACCGCCCTCGTCGCTGGCAACTTTGATGATACCGGCCTTAATACCGGTACCCTCGATCCCTTGTTTAATCTCCCTAACATAAAGGTCGGCAATGACCTCCGGAGGCAGGTCTATGAACGGACGTGGCACCGCCAGGTGGTTACCGGTAGCGGCAATAATCTTCACACCAGTGGCAAGGGAAACCTCTTTCATCATTTCTACGTCCCGTCCCAGATCGATGGTACTAACATCAATAATGGTTCGGAGCCCTTCTTGGTAGGCCTCACTCAAAGACTCTTTGGCCTGTCGAATGATTCCTGATCGGTCAATCAATTCAGGAAAAGTCTTCCAGATTCCTGCGGCGCTGGTAGCCAAGTGTTCGTGGCTTAAGGTGAATCCCATGCTTTCAGTCTCAATTGGCCCCAACACTGAATTTATCATTGTCATAATTATTCTCCCGACGAGGTTTCTGCCCGGTTATTCTAATACCAATCTGCCAGATCAAGCATCACTCCATTAGTCCTGACAAGTAACCCCCTAATCCATCTCTAGATTTAATTAGAAATGGTTAGCCCTCGCAGGCTATAATTGCGACGCAAAAATCCATGCCATCAGCTATCCCACGAGGATTCCATGAAATATGACGTAATCATCGTCGGCGCCGGTTCAGCTGGCTGCGTCCTAGCCAATCGGCTATCCGAAGATCCAAACAGGGCAGTGCTGCTTCTAGACGCTGGCCCTGACTATCCGGATTTGAATCTCATGCCAGATGACGTTAAGCACGACCTGAACCAGCGGGCATCTGAGCCTGACGCCCCCCATAACTGGTCTTTCACCGGCTCCACAGACCCTGCGGGAATCCGGCAATCACCAGTGGCGCGTGGCAAGGTTTTTGGGGGCACCAGTGCCATCAACCACCAGATATTCCTGCGAGGCCTTCCCTTGGACTTTGACCATTGGGCCAAATTAGGCAACGACGAGTGGTCATACCTGAAAGTTCTCCCATTCTTCCGAAAACTGGAAACTGACCTTGACATCGCAGGCGATTTCCACGGAACCGCTGGGCCGATCCTTTTGAACCGCCATAAGATGGAAGACCTCCTGCCGTTGCAGCGTATCTTCCGCGCAGCCTGCCTAAGTGCTGGACACCCAGACGACACGGACATGAACAGTCCTGACGGCGAGGGCATTGGCGCCGTCCCCCTAAATTACGTGGATGGAGTCCGATTTAGTACCGCCATTGGCTACCTCACACCTTGCCGAACCCGACTCAACCTGACTATCAAACCAAACGTAACCGCCCACAAGATCGTATTTGAAGGCAAACGAGCTGTTGGGGTCGAGGTTGAAAGCGGTGGAGAGATTTTTCAGCTATCAGGAGAAAACATCATATTGAGTGCCGGTGCCATTGCCTCGCCCCAACTGCTCATGCTCTCAGGTGTTGGCCCGAAAAACGTTCTCGACGGCCTGAATATTTCGATGGTTCACGAATCGCCGGGAGTGGGACGCAACATGAAAAACCACCCGGCGGTTTCACTTCGCTTCAGGCCAGTAGACGGTTATTCCCTACAGGATGGGTCGCCGAGAAATCAACTTGCTCTACGGTTCTCCGCCAAGAATTCCAACCATAAAAACGACATTCAAGTGCAGACACTGACCTCAGGGCCTAAGGGGCACGAGGCAGACGAGATACGGGTAGGCTGCCGGTTGGAGTTCCCCCATGGCTCAGGGGTTTTGACCATCTCAACTGCTGACGCGAGGGTACAACCCAGGCTGGACTATCAGTTCTTGACGGAACAGTCTGACAGAGACCGGCTGAGGGAGGCCGTTCGAGAATGCGCCCAGCTATTTGAGGATCCCAGTTTCAGCGAGGTCATCGAAAGCCGCACGGCCCCCACAGCAGAGCAACTCGAATCCGACGAACTGCTAGACGGTTGGATTACCAATACTCTATCAATTGCCGGACATACCTGCTGCACCTGCAAGATGGGCCCAGAATCAGACCCAGAGGCAGTGGTTGACCAATATTGCAATGTCTATGGGGTAAAGGGACTGATGATAATCGACGCTTCAGTAATGCCCGATATCACCACCGCCAACACCAACGCCACTACAATCATGATTGGAGAACGGGCGGCAGCCTTTATTACCGGCGAGAACTAGTTGCAGATTACTAATTAATTGTCACCTGTCGGTAGGACACACCCGTTTGTGGGTCCAAGTCCACCACAGTGACTTCACCGGCGCCGGGACTTCCGATTGGTCCCAACGGGCAGCCAGAATAGACGGCAGTGGTGTTCCCTTGGGATACATCCACATGGCGGTCCCAGTGGCCCAAAGCCAGGTAATGGCAAGCAGCATCGGCAACTTCCTGGGGATAGATCGGCGATGAGCGTTGGTCTCGATCCTCCTCAAAATGGAAGTGACCATGAGCCAAAGCCACCAGCCAATTGTCCTCTACCGGATCTGGCATACCTTCCAGTGGCTTGAACTGGGGGGTATGCATAGGCATGGCCCGCCCCCAAAGATCGATGCCCATAGCAGGGAATGACAGAATCTCACCCTCGGTGCCCCGGAAAACGAACAGGTTTTCCGGCGGATTTTTGAAAGCCTCCCGGTGATACACCGACGTCTCGTGAATCAAATCATGATTCCCAGGCAGCAACACTGCGGGGGTGTCCATCTGGCCCATTTGCTTTACAAACCATTCCAGCACATCATCTGAAACGCGCTCGTTATCAAACACGTCGCCGACAATCAGAAGCATGTCGCCTTTATTATGGGCGACGGCTTGAACCACCGAAACTAATGCGTCGGCCGACTCAGGATGTCCGGCGGGGTCACCCAAGTGGGTATCAGAAGTATGTATCAGGCGCAACTTTTTATCAGGCATATCTATATCAAGGATAAAAAGCTAAAAAGTCTGGGACCGGGAATCCATTCAGAATCAGAACCCGACAACCGTTAACCTCCTAGCACTCCACGCTCCTTCAGGTCGGCAATTATCTCCGCCGGGTAACCTGCCTCTATGAGAATCTCTTCATTGTGTTGACCCAAAGACGGCGGTACACGACGAATAGTGGCCGGAGAATCAGTCAGTTTCAATGGAGAATTAGGAAATTTCAGGCCTGGGATAGCAGGATGATCTACTTCAGCAATCATGTTCCTGGCCAGCACTTGAGGGTTGTTCACCACGTCTGAGACGGTATTGATGGGGCCGCAGGGCACGCCTGCTTCCACAATCCGATCAACCCAGTGGTCGGTAGTGTTTGTGGCGAATACTGCATTGAGTTCATCAACACATTCAGTTCGGTGGGCAACTCGTTCTGTATTGTCGGTATAGCGCGGGTCCTTCAGCATGCCTTCTTGGCCGATGGAGGTACACATGCGCTCCCACAAGCCCTGGTTGGCACAGCCTATGATGAACTGGCCATTACTGGATGTGAACGCTTGATATGGAACCAGGCTGGGGTGACCGGAACCCATTCTTGTAGGTTCAACCCCAGTGCCCAGGAAACCTGTGGCGTGGTAGCTCAATGCTGCAACCTGGCCGTCAAGCAAGGCTGCTTCAACCCATTGTCCTTTACCCGTCTGATCTTTCTGACGTAAGGCGGTCAAAATGGTCCCATATGCCATCATCCCTGTGAATAGGTCGACTAAGGAAAATCCGATGCGGAGGGGTGAGCCATCCGGGTTTCCAGTCAGATTCATCAGACCACTGTAAGCCTGAATCAGAAGATCATAACCCGGCATGTCCGACATTGGACCAGTTCGGCCGTATCCGGATATCGAACAGTAGACCACCCCCGGATTAGTCTTTTTAATATCATCGTATCCAAGACCCATCCGATCCAGAGTTCCGGCCCGGAAACTTTCAATCATGACATCGGCGTCGGCCGCCATATCCTTCACAATTTTGAGGCCTTCGGGTTCCTTCAAATTAACTGCCAGGCTTCTTTTGTTCCTGTTAAACGTCAGGAATTGGGTACTTTCACCGTTCCAGAAAGGAGTCCATTTACGGGTCTCGTCGCCACCAGTCGGCTCTTCAATCTTGACAACCTCGGCTCCCATGTCACCCATCAACATGGTGCAAAAAGGTCCGGCCAAAGTGCGTGTCAGGTCAACCACCTTGATTTTGTCCAACGCGCCAGCCATATCGATTCTCCTGGAATATCGGTTTTGTGCCCGTTTTGCGTTCGTTTACAGGCTCACTAAGGCACTTGCGAGATTATAGCACGGGCACAGTATCAAACCTTCAGACACCACTCTAGTGCAACTTTAGGTCATTCATTGACCCTTACGGGCCGTTGATGCTAGCGTGAACGGCAGATGTCCCAACAACCAGCTAACACTCCCGCCAGCATAATCGTCCTAGGCGGAATCAACATGGACCTGGTTACCTTCTCCCCCCGTTTTCCAAAGCCGGGTGAAACTGTAATCGGCAGCCAGTTCCTCACCTACGCCGGAGGTAAGGGTGCAAACCAAGCCGTGGCAATAGCCCGTATGGGAGCCAAATCAGCGATGGTGGGCTGCGTAGGCGGCGACATTTTTGGACCCCAGCTACTGGATAACCTGACCTCCGCTGGAGTCGACATCTCCGGAGTAAGTGTCAACCCCAACGAGAATTCCGGAATCGCGGTGATCGGCGTCGATAAAACTGCCCAGAACTGCATTACCCAGATACTGGGTGCCAACGAAACCTGCGGGCCGTTGGAATCTGCGGCGGTGAAACGTCGACTTTCAGGCGCATCTGCCCTTTTGCTGCAACTTGAAGTATCCATAGAATTGTCAATGGAAGTGGCCCGCGAAGCCAGGGCGCAAGGCGTACTGACGATGCTTGACCCTGGACCGGTCAGACCAATTACCAGAGAACTCTTAGCGCTGTGCGACGTGATTACTCCTAACGAAACAGAGGCGCAATCCCTTGTAAATTTCCCTGTGACAGGCCCGAACTCAGCAGCCGAGGCCGCGACAAGAATACTGACAATGGGCGTGGGTACAGTGGTGGTAAAGCTGGGAGCACAGGGCGCGTATTTCGCCAATGCAAATCTCAGAGGCATGGTACCGCCTTTTAACGTCGCTGCGGTGGACTCAGTTGCGGCAGGAGACGCATTTAACGGCGCATTGGCGGTTTCTTTGTCCGAGGGTCGGGAGCTGCCTGAAGCAGCGAACATTGCTTCAGCAGCCGGCGCGTTGTCTGTGACCCAGACCGGCGCACAGGACTCAATGCCAGAACGCAGTTTGGTTGATGCCCTGGTCAGAGATCAGCGACGCTGAACCTGACTTTTCAGGTATCCGATTGCGGGTATCATCGTAGTCAGTACCCAGCCAATCACAGCCAAAGTGAAAACCCACCAATACGGTGGCCAATTAATGCCCGCTGCGATGCCCATACAGGCAATCACTGTCGCCAGGCCCAATGCCTTGGCGTGAATGCTATTTGAGAGTCGTCCCACTTGAACATCCACCACAGCAAAATAGGACAGTGCCAAGGCCAGAATCGTAACTATGGCCGCGCTCTTCCAGAAGGCATCCGAGTTTGGAGTCCCCCAGAGACCAATCAACAGCAAAAACAAACCGAAACCGGCGAATCCAGCCGCTATCTTGGCAATCAAAGATCCCGGGCGACGTTCCCACACCCAAACTGGCCCCAGACTGCAAAAGAAATATCCTTCCATCATCAATGCCGATAACAGGAACCGGCCTCTAGTCTTGGTATATTCGCCAATAACTACAATGGCAATTACGATCAGCACGGCCGCTACCGACGACATCAAAAATCCTAACCCAAAGTACTTGGCCGTAATGAATCTCCGAGATTTTAATCCGAATCGTAGAATTATCTGACCTTATCCTGTGTGTATCGACAGTTTTCCCATGTGAGCTTGCGCCGAGGCGCCGTAACAACGGGATCAAAGCATATTATAATCAGCGGTATCATAATCTAAACAAATAATTCTGATTCGTGGAAACGAATTTCAGATTCTTAAAGAGTGATTAATTGTATCGGGAAGATAAATTCTGCCCGTCCTGCGCCACTAACCTGGAGATAAAAGATGTATTTGGGCAGCAGAGGCCCATGTGCCCCAACTGCAACCGGGTTATATTTTACGACCCCAAAGTCGCGGTCATCTGTATCGTCCCGAGAGACAGTAAAGTGCTCATGATTCGTCGAGGTACTGACCTTGGTTACGGATTGTGGGGACTACCCGGCGGTTACGTGGACCGCGGGGAGGTAGTGGAACGGGCTGCCGCCAGGGAAGTATGGGAAGAGACTGGGCTGGAGGTGGAGACCGGAGATTTAATAGGTCTGTTCTCAGAGAACGGAGACCCGGTCATGTTGGCCGTTTATACTGCGGAGGAGACCGGTGGAATTCTAAAAGCAGGCCCGGAAGCACTGGAAGTGGGTTTCTTCAGTGTCGGTTCACTGCCCGAACTAGCCTTTCCCAGAGATCGTGACGTGTTGGAAAAGTGGCTTAAAAGCGTCCGCAATCAAAATTAAAACGAAAAACGTAACCTGAAATAATCACAATTAGTAGGATCAAAATACAGAGACACCAGAGGCTTAGATAATAACCTCGTAGGTCGGACACCGGATACAATCTATTCCTGAACAATCCCTAGTCCTAGTTGGATCCGGAGCAATACCTACATATCCTAGAATGCCCAAATTGGAGGATCTTTATGGCTATCTACAGAGTTTTTGATGGTGGCGATGGCGAAAGCCATACCGAGGAAATGAAGCTGGAAGAACATCCGGAATTAGGAGCTATGAAGAACCTAACCGAACTCCAGGTTAAGGACTTTGATGGAACTCGAAACATGGACTTCCATCCGCTGCCCGAACGTCGGTTGATAATTCATCTCACTGGTGAAGTTGAAATCACCACCAGCGACGGAACAAAGACCGTACTGCGGCCTGGTGACATCCGACTCATGGAAGACACCACAGGTAAGGGGCACGCCCACCTCGACCTCAGCCCCAACTCCGCCGTCTACGTGATTTTGAAAGACTAGCCAGTATAGGGGCGCAGCCTCTCGTATATATCAGAACCACAGACGCAGTACATCCTAAATTTTATTGCTGAGATTTCTCTTCTGAACCAACTTTAACTTAATTGAATGACGGTGTCGGGTGAGTGGTGAATTAGGGCGACAATCTTCCAGCTACCGCCGGTCTTCCTCACCGTAAATGCCGCACCTCGACGCTCCATCTGAACCCCTGCTTTGTTAAACCTTGTCGCCAAGCTACTGGCAAAGGCAGTGTCATCAGTCAAGACCTTGATGCAGGCCTGGGACCGCTCAGTATGACCAAAGTCCTGAGCTTTAAGATCTTCAAACCTGGGGTGCCAGAAGCCTTCCACCTCTGCGGAGGTGTTAAAAACAAACACCCCAAAAGGAGTCGTGAACATGCAAGGCAAATGAAAATAAGAAACGATGGCATCCAAGTCCAGGTTACCAAAATGCCGGAAGTAGTCGGCAAATAGCTGATCAACCTCCTGTTCAAGCTCAGTCATACCGCCTCTCAATCAAAACGATTTCATCCCAAAGCCCGGCCCGCAAAAACCAGACAGCCCGGCATCACCCAAATGACATCAACGCCAGACATCCAGTACCCGACCGGAACCTTGCTGTGCCGGTGCCGACCGCTTAGGGACGGACCCAGGTTTCGGACCAGGCCAAACATGCGGAGCTACTGTCTTTGTCTCCGCGGCGATCGGTCGTGACCAAGCCACTAGCAACTTCGCCGTTGATGGTCAATTGAGCCTTTCTAGATGGTATGAAGCAGCTATAAACCCCATGAGGGCGTCCGGTGGCGGTACCAGCCGGTACCACCAGCATGTAAGGCTCCATGAAGTCATGCCAAGTCATGGCAATTACATCATCATCACTTTCAATGGTCTCGGTCCAGAAATTGACACCATCACCCTTTTTTGAGAACTCAGCCTCGATGACCTGAATAGTCTGATCAGCAAAATCCGGGTAAAGGAAGGTCTCGATCTCTTCTTGAAGCCACCGGGCCAGCGCAATATTATCCGAGTAGACACTCACTTCATTGGCGGTTAGCTCGCTTTGTAGGAAAAGAACGTGCCCAGCTCCGCCCGGAGACCAGAGCACGCGCCAGTGGCTGGATCTGGACGTCTGTTCATTGTTGGATGGGTCGGAGAGCCGGATAAAAGAGTTCTCACCGGTTAAACGAATCTTGTTCGGGTCTGTGGGGTTGGTAGTGGCCATAAGTGGGGCTCCTCGGATTATATTTTGATTTATTGGGTAACGACTGCGTCTAAGAATGGCGACATCGTAGCACTCAACTGGGTTTTTCAGCCACCAGCGTTTCGACAGAGGTTGGCTATGGTGATGGACTCGGGTCCCGATCTTAACTCCCTTGAGAGGGAGAGGGTTAAGGGTCTTCATTTTCAGTTTTGAACGCGTACGGTTAAAAAACGTAAAATTCTTTCCCCCAGCGTGGGAAGACTAGGATAATACTCCAGCTCCAACATCTCTCAACAAAAAAGCGTTCACCCAATCAAGGGTGAACGCTCTAATTACACTTGACTATTAGGACCGGTTATCCCTTGGCTGGGAACCAGTCCTGCTTCCAGGGAAAGTCGCCATTGGCATCGTCATAAGCGGGCCCGCCGGCTTCCACACGGTCCCGGTAGGGACTGGTAATCGGCTCGCTGTACGGGTAGATACCGCCCTCGTAGGCGCCAGCGCCAACCTTGAAGTGCTTGGCTTGTTCAGTCGTCTCCACGAACGGTGCGTTGATATCGTAGAGTGATGATACGGACTTGGGCCTAGGACCGGCCTTGGAAACGTGACCATAAAGTTCACGGCCCATGATCCGTTCAGCGGTCCAGACACAGTCAATCAGCTTGTCAATGTCCACGCCGGTAGGAATGCCCATGTCCTCCATCATATGGAGAATGTCTTCCGTTGGGGCCATCCCTGTGGCGCGGCCATTACCGCAATAAGGGCATCCGCCGAATCCGCCGATAGTGCCATCGATCTCCAAGGTGTCATCGGAGCCGAGAACCCTCATAGCTGCATAGGCGGAAGCGATGGCCATGTTCCGGCCATTGTGCAAGTGCAGACGAATATGGTTGATTTCTGGCCACTTTTCCTTGACCCGGTAGACACTCTCTTCAACCTTTGCCGGAGTGCAATGACTCATAGGATCACCCATGGATGCACTACGGACATCAATTCCTACCTCGTCCCACATGCTGTGCTGTCGCTCAAGCATGGTCATGAGGTTATCTACAGGGAACTCGCCCATGAAGTTGGATCCCCAACTGGCGTTGGTGCCGATACCGGCCTCTTTGACGTTTAGTTCTTGAGCCTGGGCTATGACCTGAGGCCAGCGCTCCATCTCTTGCATTTGGGTGCGGTTGGTGTTTCGGCGGACGAATACGTCGCACATGTGGACGCCCAACCGAGGATACGCGTCACGCTCTATAGTCAGTGGGGGAGAATATGCCCTAGCCCGTTCCACGCCCCTGGAGTTGAGCGCCAAAGCGGTATAGGTAACACCAGGTTTGGGTTTGAACTTGGTTACAATCTCGTCAATCCGCTCCATCTGAGGGGTCCACTTGGGACTCACGAAAGAACCGACCACAATCTGCTGCAAGCCCGTCTCTGACAACATGTCCAGCAGTTCGACCTTGTCATCAACCGAGATATTTTGGTCTTCGATCTGCATGCCTTCGCGCATGCCCTCTTCCTTGTATTTCACCTTGGGATAATCTGGCATTTGGCCTCCTTAATCGGACGTGTCTGAATGGACTATATAACGGATAAAGCGCTGCGTTCGCCTCGAATAGGCAGCGCCGATTCAAGCGCTCATTCCGAGCGCTTGCAGTAGGGCGGATTGTAGTTGCGCTCGCAGATTCATGTCAAGAATTGGTGAATCAAAACCAACCCTACCTATCCTTAATCGGGCCATGGGAAACCACCCCGTGAACACAGAGTACCTCTCATATTGACACGAATTCCGCGTCGCCTCTATAATCGCCATTGTATTCGCAGATGCTAACATGATGATGCGGATAAAACGTTTAAAAATTGAATAATCTAGGCACGTAGGGGAGCTCGGTTTAGCCGGGCTGAGAGGGCGGCCGCAAATGCCACCGACCCCAGCGAACCTGATCTGGATAATGCCAGCGGAGGGAAACGGACTAGAAAGCTATATTATTTGTATGCCGTCAATCTTCATCGTTGACGGCTATTTTTTTGCACAACGCACAATGATAACCAGAACGAAATACGGTTATTAATGGATATAACCTTAGTCACAGAGAATCGTACAGCCAACCCTAAATTATTTCGTGGAGAAAACCCTGAAACATGATTAAGTCAACCGGGATCCTTGTTTTTGTTGCCCTGCTTACTTTGTTGGTGGTCGCCTGCGGATCTAATGAGCCGGGCTCATTGGTTGTCTTGACCAATGATAGCTTTGATATTGGAGAAGAGGTCATCGCTCAATTTGAAGAAGACAATAACGCCACCGTCACAATCCAAAAGTCTGGGGATTCAGGTGAGGTTCTTAACCGGGCAATATTGGAGAAGGGGAACCCGTCTGGCGACCTGCTCTACGGCATAGATAACACGTTCCTAAGCAAGGCCCTGAGAGAAGATATTTTTATTAAATATGAATCTCCACGCATGGAAGACGTGCCCAGCCAGTTCGTCCTGGACGATACTTTCCACGTCTCACCTGTTGACTACGGTTACGTCAATATCAATTACGACATCGCCTACCTAGAAGAACACGGGCTGACTCCCCCAGAAACTCTCGAAGAACTGACCGGAGAGGATTGGAAAGGACGCTTGGTGGTTCAAAACCCTGCAACGTCATCTCCTGGCCTGGCGTTCCTCATTGCCACTGTCTCTTACTTTGGTGAAGATGACGATTATGATTATCTTGACTTTTGGGCCGACCTGAAAGAGAACGACCTGGCCGTAAAAGATGGATGGTCAGACGCTTATTACACTGATTTCAGCCAATATGGCGGTGACCAACCACTGGTATTGAGCTATGCAACTAGCCCCGCTGCCGAACTCTACTTCTCAGAAGGTGCCTATACCACTCCACCAACAGGGAATATGCTTGTGGATAAGGCCACTTTCTTGCAGATAGAGGGTATTGGCATTCTTAAAGGGACCCAAAACGAGAAACTGGCTCAGAAGTTTATAGACTTTGTACTAGACACACCATTCCAAGAGGACATTCCAGCAAGGATGTTTGTTTATCCGGTGAACAGTAAGGCGGTAGCTCCTGACTTTTTCAAGTACGCAGAAGTGCCCACACTACCAGCAGATATCGATGCTGACACGATTGATGCGAACCGTGATGAATGGATCGACTCTTGGACCAAGGTCGTACTCCGCTGATTCAGCCAGTTAACAAAACGGCCGACAGACCGATTGGGGGTATTCAATTGTGACTGTCGGCCGGATTCTGTTAATCGTTCCGCTGACCTATTTAGCTATCTTCTTCATCTACCCTCTAAGCTCCATATTTGCTAGGAGTCTAGGGGATGAGTCCAACTTCGGATTTGAACCATTCGGTATATTGCTTAACGATCCGTATTATCTGGGTCGTATCTGGTTCACTATATGGCAGGCGGTTGTTTCAACACTACTGACCCTTACCATCGGGTTGCCGGTCGCTTTTCTCTTCGCCAGATACGAATTCCCTGGCAAGACTTTGTTGAAAGCCATCTCCTCCCTGCCCTTTGTAATGCCCACTATCGTAGTTGCCATGGGATTTACGGCTTTGTTTGGGTCGCAGGGACTGGTCAACTCTGCGTTAATGTCCATGTTCGGACTTGACGATCCTCCAGTCCGGATTACCAACACTCTAACCATCATATTTATGGCTCACGCTTTCTATAACTACGCAATCATTGTGCGGATCGTATCAGCCCTTTGGTCCAACTTAGACCCTAATCTGGAGGGTTCTGCCAAAATGCTGGGCGCAGGGTCGGTACGGACGTTCTACCACGTGACTCTACCCCTGCTATTACCGGCAATTGTCTCCGCATCACTGTTGTCATTCGCTTTCTCATTCACTAGTTTTGGAGTTGTACTAGTGCTTGGTGGTCCAGAATATTCCACTCTCGAGGTGTCGATTTACGAGTTGACTGCCAAGCTCTTCCGGTTACCACTTGCCGGTGCATTGGCGATAATCCAACTCGGGTTTACTTACTTTTTTTTGCTGCTCTACTCTAAATTTCAAGAGCAATCAGTGGCGAAAATAGACCTTAAGCCCAGGGAATCCACCTCTCGGTGCCCAACCCGGTGGAGAGAGAAGGTCTTTGTCATTGCGACAATATTGCTACTGCTAACGCTCCTGTCTCCGTTGGTTGCGTTAGTGGTACGCTGGATTACACTTGACGGCGGGTTTGCCACTAATCAGATGGCCAATCTATTCTCCGATGATCGCGGATCTTATTTCCACCTATCACCCATTACGATTATCTGGAACTCCCTCAGATTCGCTTTAATCACAGTAGCCATATCATTAATTATCGGCACGATAATCTCATACAGCATTACCAATGTTAGCCGTCGTTGGAGGAATCTAGCCGATGCCTTAGTCATGCTACCTTTGGGAGTATCCGCCGTAACCTTAGGATTCGGATATATAATTGCACTGGGTCGGCCGCCAATTGACCTACGCGGATCATGGTTGATTCTGGTGATTGCGCATAGTCTCGTCGCCTATCCATTTGTGATTAGAAGTCTGCTGCCCGTATTAAAAGGAATGAACTCAAACCTAAGAGAAGCCGCTGCCGTGCTGGGTGCAAATCCTACGAGAGTCTTCTTATTGGTTGAATTGCCGTTAATTGCGCCAGCTCTGTTGGTTGGCGCAACATTTGCATTCGCGGTATCCATGGGTGAATTCGGAGCGTCTTTGATTCTAGTAAGGGTTGAATTCACCACAATGCCGGTGGCTATCTTCAGGTTCCTTGGCTTGCCTGGTGCGGCGAACTTAAGTATGGCCCTCGGTATGAGTTGTCTACTGATGGTCGTGGTATCTCTGGGGTTCATAGCTATTGAGAGATTTCGTTACAAGGGAATCGGCGGCTTTTGATGCCTCTTTTATCTGTATCAGACCTGCACAAAGCATATGACGGTGTGCCAGCAGTTGACGGAGTTTCATTTTCTGCCGAAGAAGGCGAACTACTATGCTTACTCGGGCCAAGCGGTTGTGGAAAAACTACAATGCTGCGAGTCCTGGCTGGTTTGGACGAACCAGACTCAGGCACCATCACCTTCGACGGGAGGGAAATCAACCATCTAGCGCCACAGCAACGGGATTTTGGACTAATGTTCCAAGACTTGGCGCTATTTCCCCACATGGACGTTTTCGGCAATGTGGCTTTTGGATTGCGGATGCAAAAACTACCGTCCTATCAAGTTAGAAAAAGAGTGGAAGAATTATTAGATCTGGTGGAATTAAGTAATTACTCCCACCGCAAGGTACATGAGCTTTCCGGCGGAGAACGGCAACGTGTCGCCTTGGTTAGATCTCTTGCCCCTGCACCCAGATTGTTAATGTTTGACGAACCTCTCGGATCCTTGGATAGGGCACTTCGGGAGTCACTTCAGAGCCAGGTGCATCGAATACTAAAAGAGGTGGGGTTGACCTCAATCTATGTGACCCACGACCGAGACGAAGCATTCACTATGGCTGACCGCCTAATATTCATGAACCACGGTAAAATTATACAAACATGCTCTCCCGAAGAAGCTGTAGTAGCCCCAGCTGATGGTTTTGTTGCAAGAACTCTGGGATTCAAAAACGTTCTTACTGGTGTAGTGTTAGAAGACGGCATGACGCTCAAGGTTAATTGTCCCATCGGTATTTTGTCAGCCCCCACACAGACCGGCATTAACACTCCGGCCGGTTCCGCTAAGACAATTCTTATCGATGAGTCAGTTGTAACCATATCTAATGACTCTGCAAGTGGAATTAACTCCTTTCAAGGCGTAATTACTGAGCGTGTTTTTAGGGGCGACCGCTATGAATTACGAGTTAAGATTGGAGAAGGTGAGTTGTATTGTCACGCCCCACTAGAGTCTCCGGCAGTAAAGGTTGAAATCAACCAGTCTGTTTCCGTATATGTGGAGTCACAGGCTATTAGGTTCCTTGATGGCAGCGAATAGAGTTAGCCTACACTGGCCTGATGATATAATTTCTCGGAATTTAGCAACCTGAAGATCAGGTGTAACTATTGGGAGATAACAATAGATGTCGCTCTATTTTCTGCTTGGTTCGCTGACCCATGATGGCCAACGAATGCTCCACACCAACCCGAACTTAATTGGGGACCGCACTCGTAATATGACCGTCCCTGGAGCGGAAATATTGGGTCAGTACGCCGTATTGGGCCGGTATGACTTCGTGATGATGGTTGAGGCCGACGACAACGATGCGGTAGCTCGACTGTCTCTGGAGATTGGGATGCACACCGGACTCCACTTAGAGACACTGCCAGCGATACCTGTTGGTTTCATGGGAGACTGGATGACACCAGATCCATCCGACCAGGCTGAGTCAGTTGGACTGACCCCAGATTTCACACCAGAAGAATCGCCGGGTGACGAATAACTTACCTGCATACGGTTTGTTGAATACCAGTGCCTATTTGACCAGATCCACTTGCTCTTGAAAGATCAGGCCATCCCTTGTAGTTCTGACCAGTTAGCTAACCTTACATTCCGAATCAAGCTATACTCGCCATAACCTTCCATCGCTACGTTCGCCTCAATTCCAACCAATTTCCCTAGTCGCGCAACCAGGATTCCGGACTGATTCACTAGGTATCGAACACATAGTGTAGGCAATCACCGTCAGTTCCATATAGGATGCAGAAAAATCTAGTTTCAACTCTCTGCGCTATAATGCTGATTCAGTCCTATCAGTTTTTATGACCATAGGTCTTCTGGTGCCTGTTTCGATTCACCACGTTAAAAGGAACGCTTTTCTGCATGTTTAAGCCCGTATCTAGTCGCGTCAATTTCCCTGAGCTGGACGCCAACGTACTGCAACAATGGAAGGAAAAAGACGTCTTCCGGCGCACTCAGTCCGAACGGCCAAACGCCCCACTTTTCATGATGTATGAGGGCCCACCTACAGCCAACGGCAGTCCCGGGATACACCACGCCCTTTCTAGGGTTTTCAAAGACGTCATATGTCGTTATCGAACCATGAAAGGGTTCAGGGTGCAGCGCAAGGGCGGTTGGGACACCCACGGTCTGCCAGTTGAGCTTGAAATCGAAAAAGAACTTGGTCTGAAGAGCAAGAGGGAGATTGAGGAATACGGCATTGAAGAATTCAACAAGAAATGCCGCGAGAGCGTATTCCGCTACGTGAAAGAGTGGGAGACCATGACCTCTCGTATAGGCTACTGGGTCGACATGGACGACCCGTACGTCACCCTGAACAACAACTACATAGAATCCGGCTGGTGGATGCTAAAAAACCTTTGGGACAAGGACCTGCTCTACCAAACTATGCGCGGCACCCCTCACTGTCCTCGGTGTGTGACTAGTCTCAGTTCCCATGAAGTAGCACTGGGCTACCGGGAGAACACGCCTGACCCATCCGTTTTCATCAAGTTCAAGGTCGACTCGACAGCGTCTGCCAGCGTGGCTACCGTTGTTGAAAAGCTAGGAGCAGATAAGGGTGACGTGTATCTTCTAGCCTGGACTACCACTCCATGGACACTGCCTGGCAACACCGGCTTGGCCGTGTCCGAAGATGCCGACTACAGCATAGTTGAATTGGAAGATGACAACGGTAGTCACCGTTTGGTGCTAGCCCAAGTGTTAGTGCCAGCCAACATCAAACAAGAACACAAAATTGTCGGTACCGTTAAAGGCTCTGAGCTAATCGGCCTTGGTTACACGCCTCTTTTTCACCCAATAGATTTCGGTTCTCCTGTGCAACAATTCATGCAGAGACCCGGTCCCGGCGGAGTCACAATTACAGAGTTGGTGGAGAGCCGCGAATTCGCCCCCAAGGTTATATCTGCCGAGTTCGTATCTCTAGAGGACGGTACTGGCATCGTACATATTGCGCCAGCCTTTGGCGACGAAGATTTGGGAGTTGGTCGAGAAAAAGAGCTGGCTTTTGTGCAGCCTGTGGATTTGCAAGGAATCATCACTGGCGACTACCCCTTCGCCGGAAAGTTCGTGAAAGACGCCGACAAAGAGGTGATACAGAACCTCACGGAGAGAGGCCTGCTGTTCCACAATGATATCTATCGTCACACCTATCCATTCTGCTGGCGGTGTGACACCCCGTTGCTCTACTACGCCAAGAGTTCCTGGTACATTAGGACTTCTGCGCTGAAAGACCAATTGGTCGAAGGGAACTCCAAGATCAATTGGTACCCCGATTACATCAAAGAAGGACGCTTTGGCGAGTGGCTGCGCAACAACGTGGACTGGGCCATCTCTCGCGAACGATATTGGGGCACCCCAATTCCCATCTGGCAATGCGAAGAGTGCAACAACTCTGTCTGCATCGGCGGAGTTGAAGAACTGAAAAAAATGTCTCGCGTGGGCAGCGACTCCGACTTAAGCGACTTGGACCTTCACCGGCCCTACGTCGATAACATAGTATTAAACTGTACCGCCGAAGACTGTTCCAGCGAGATGCGGCGCATACCAGAGGTCATGGACGCCTGGTTTGACTCGGGTGCCATGCCCTTTGCGCAATGGCACTACCCCTTCGACAACGACACCATCGACACCGATGGCCGATTCCCCGCCGATTACATCTGCGAGGCGGTTGACCAGACTCGTGGATGGTTCTATAGCCTTCATGCCCTCTCAACCCTACTCACCGGTCAACCTTCTTATAAGAATGTCATCTGTCTGGGCCTGATTCTGGACGAAAAAGGCCGCAAGATGAGTAAACGTGTGGGTAATGTAGTTGAGCCCCTATCCGTCCTCAACGAGCACGGGGCCGACGCCCTGCGCTGGTACCTATTCACGGCGTCCCACCCCGGTGAACCCCGGAGGTTCTCCGGAAAGCTGGTCAGCGAGACGCTGCGTAAGGTCATGCTCACCCTCTGGAACGTCTATTCGTTTTTCATCGGCTACGCAGAGATCGACAAATTCGACCCGATCCAGAAGCCAGCTGACTGGAAGCCCGATAATGAACTGGACCGGTGGGTTCTCTCCGAGTTGAACACTCTGATCTCTCAGGTAGACAAAAATATGGATGAGTACGACCCCACCAACGCCGGTCGCCGCATCCAGGAATTCGTTGACCAACTATCCAACTGGTACGTACGCCGCAGCCGCCGCCGATTCTGGAAGAACGAGGGCGACTCCGACAAGATGTCGGGTTATATCACCCTACACACCTGCCTGGTGACCGTGGCCAAACTGATGGCACCTCTAGCTCCATTTGTGGCTGAGGACATGTATCAAAACCTGGTCTGCTCAGTGGATTCGTCCGCTCCAAACAGCATACACCTGTCGGAATTTCCGGTGGCCGACGCCTCGTTGGTTGACCATCCGCTGATGGAGGCAACCCAGTTGGCCATGAAGGTGTCCAGTATGGGCCGGGCCGCCCGATCAAATGAACGAATCAAAGTTCGCCAGCCACTTAACGCAGTAAAGGTTCTAGTTCGCAGTGACTCTGAAAAAGCCTTGTTGGAGCCAATGGTTCCTCAGCTGATTGACGAGCTAAACGTCAAAACCGTGACCATCGATGCTGCATTAGGCCCCGACGACCTAGAATTCTGGAACTGGGAATCCTCTCCCAACAAAGCCACATTGGGCAAGAAACATGGTGCCAACGGTCAATCGGTGGCCGACGCATTGTCGGCCATAGACCCTCGCGCCATATTCAAGTCGTTTTCAGAGATTGGCAGGGTCGAGATTGCCAACCCTAAGGAGTCGTCCAATATGCTGAACATTGACCAAGAAGATGTGGAAATCATAAAAACTCCAAAAGTGTCCGGCTACGCTGAAGTCCAAGAAGGCCCCTACGTGGTAGCTGTTGAAACGGTGTTGACCCCTGAACTGACTGAGGAAGGCCTGGCCCGAGAGGTGGTTCATTGCATCCAGGGGATGCGTAGATCCGCCAATTTTGATGTGATAGACCGCATCGTGACCTACTACCAAGGCCCACCAGAGTTCGCGGGCGTGATGCAGGGAAGGTTCTCAAGTTACATCCGTGATGAAACTCTTAGTACCGAGTTGGTAGATGGTCCTCCAGCGGTCGAAACTACCACCGAAATCATCAAGGTTGAAGGCATGGAAATCAGTCTGGGCGTCCAGCGCGTATAATCAACCCGAACCGACCCGGCACGTAAAATATTATTAATGAATGTAAGGGCGGATATAAAATCCACCTCTCCCTATTTCTCCGGAACCACGTTAGACATGGCCTAGCCAGAGCGTGGTGATTCGTTCCAGTATCAGCCATGATGCAGGGATCTAGTCCTCAGGCTTGGAGCATCACAAACAATGAAAGTCCTTTTAATCGCTACCAATCGCCACGGCCGCTACATGAACAACATCCAGGCCCAACCGCTCCCCTTGGGTTTGGCCTACATAGCCGGATACCTCAATCCCGAACAACACACCACCAAGCTGCTAGACCTCATGTTTTCCGATGACTACTTAAATAGTGTAAGAAACGCCGTAATCGACTTTCAGCCCGACTTGGTGGGGATATCCATGCGAAACCTGGACAACGGCAGTAATCTATACCCCGAGTCGGTGCTCCCCATCAGTAAGGAAGTCACCGATCTTATTCGATCCATCAGCCAAGCCACCATCGTCTGTGGAGGGCCTGCTTTTAGTATCCTACCCAAGGAATGCTTCGACATCATTGGCCCTGATGTAGGTATTTGGGGCAGCGGCGGAGATTCCTTCGCTGACCTGGCCGACCGATTGGAACTGGGAGAGTCATTCCACGACTTGCCCGGCCTGGTGTACCGGTCAGATGGGAAGATTATTACGACTGAACAGCAGCCCACCTCTGGTGCTATGAAGCCACCACGCCTGGAAGAATTGGACCTCGATAGATATGCCGATGCGGGATTCGGCATCGGCGTCATCACCAAATGGTTTGGCACCCAGACTCCAGGGCCAGGACTGACCCGGGACGACATAGACCGAAAGAACCTACGACCCGCTCAAGAGGTAATCGCTGAAGTAAAGGACATGAAGCAGCGTTTAGGGTTGAACAAGTTCTTCTTCATTGCCAACGGTTTCAACCGCCCATCCGACCACGCCAAGTCATTTTGCCAGGCCATGATTGACGCTGATTTGAAAGTTGGCTGGAACACCGGACTTGCTCCCGGAGACGTTGATCAGGAATTAATCGGCCTGATGAAGAAATCCGGATGTGATCTGGTAATCATCGGAGACTTGGTGGTTGATGCCCATGACCCAGATGATTTATCAGACCGCCTGAACCAGATGCTCGAAGTCTGCCGCTTGTGCGAAGAAGGCGGCCTTCCATATACGATTGGCCAGACATTTGGTGCTCCCGGAGAGACCCGCGAAACGGTTGACCGGAAACTGGCCTTTCTTCAAGACATCAATCCAACAGTGGCTAATCTGAGAGTGGGGATACGAATGTTGCCCGGCTCAAGATCTGCGGACCAAGCGAAATCAGAGGGCCTGGTTTTTGAGGAACGGGACTTGCTTCTACCCACTTTTTACGTTGCGGAATCGGTAAAGGATTGGATTGTTGACCATTTGCAAACCGAGGCCGATAAAAACCCCAACTGGAGCATAGACTAACTTTTATTGTTATAAACCCGCCCGTTGGCACCTCAGGTTAGTCCATGTAAGGGATAATGCGGTCTCCTATGAGATCGATGGTCTTCATGATTTGGCCGTGGGACGGGCCGCCAGAATGGGCGTGACGCAGTCGTAGCAAACAGGATTCTGCCCCGGTAGCCTCTCCCCACCGCTGGAATTCATCCAGGCACTCCTCCGGTTCACCCATAATCAGTCGGTCTTTTGCGATTTGGCCCAGGGTCAATTCCGATTCATTCTTTACAGACTGAAATTCGCGTAGCCCGTTCTTCCAGTAGTACCTGTAGGCGGCCAAAACCTCTGGCCCGTAGACCTCCTCCGCCTCTTTCCTAGAGTTTGCCACCCAAGCGTCACGCATGATTATAGGCGTTGGTGTTTTGCCAGCCGCCTCCGCCGCAACCTTGTACTCGTTTATCAACCGGCTGGTATTGTCCAAAGTGGTGCTTGGAGTGGTCACGATGGCATCACCTATATTCGCCGCCCTACGCGCACTCACCCTTGCGCTAGCCCCAATCCAGATTGGGGGGTGCGGCTGCTGCACTGGGTCTGGGGTCACCCGCAGGTTTTCAATTTGGTGATGCTTGCCATCGAATGAAAATGTCTCACCGGACCAGCATTCACGCAATATATCAATTTTCTCTTCAAAAAGCTCAACCCGGTCTGCCATATTGACACCAAACGCCTTAAAATCGACATTTTGGTAGCCAAGTCCCACTCCCAGCGTGATCCTTCCCTTGGAGATGATATCCAGGGTCACAACGTCCTCCGCGAGACGCACCGGGTGATGCAACGGCAACAATATCACCGACGTGCCAACTCGAAGTTTGGTCGTCGAAGCCGCAACCGCAGTACAAACAATCAACGGTGACGGCAGGAACCCATCCTTGTCCTGATGGTGTTCCCCAAAGAAACACGAATCAAACCCAGCCTGCTCGGCCAACTGAGCCTCTTCGATGACCTCATCAACGCACCGTGGCAAGTCTTCGCCTCGGGGAGGGTTGGCTATAGAACTATAGAGTCCGAATTTCATGGAATTACCTCTTATTTTTGCATGGACTTTTCTGGCCCGATTTAAAACCAAACTCGTCGGAGAGAGCATCACCCGATAGAATAGCAATGTCCGTCAGGAAAATCATTTCTCAGCTGGAGGTACTCCACAATATGCCCGAGTTACCTGAAGTGGAAAACACGCGCCGGAACTTGATCAGGTTCGGGTTACCGGGCTGCACGATCATCGACTCCAACATCACCTGGCCTAACACCGTCAAGAAGCCTTCAGCCACTGAACTTGCCAAAGGATTAAAAGACCGCACCATCCAGGACGTCCAACGCAAGGGCAAATACTTGATTTTGCCTATGTCGGGCGGTTCTCCTGCGGCTTTTATCGTGCACCTGGGCATGACTGGGAGACTGTTGGTCCAACCCCAGTCCCTAGAAGCCGACCCTCTAACGCGGCACTTCTTCCAACTCGACGACGGCCGGGAGATTCGTTTTGTGGACGGACGCAAATTCGGCAAACTGTGGCTAGTAAGTTCTCCGGACGAAGTGCTACCAGTAATGAGCCCAGAACCATTCGATAATGAATTCACTGTTGAGACTTTAGCAGAGTCACTATCAGGCAAAAAAGCCCCAGTGAAAGCGCTGCTGTTGGAGCAGTCCATCGCCTGCGGATTGGGCAACTTATACGCCGATGAGTCACTTTTCCTGGCAGGCATCCACCCGGAACGGCCCGGTTCAGATTTCTCCATTGATGAAGTAGCGCGGCTGCATCAATCTATCAAAGATGCGCTCTCCGCCGCCTACGGGGTCTACGACCGCGCCCGAGATCAGGACTGGCCCAACCCGCCGACTGCAATGATGACTTGGAGTCATCCCAGAGACATCAAAGATCCCTGCCCCAACTGTGGAACCAATATGACTGCCATCCGAGTCCGCGCGAGAGGAACCTATTTCTGTTCCAAGTGTCAGATTTAGGTTCAAGGTACAAGCATAACCAGATGTAACAGATGAGTCACCGGGCAAAGATTAGGTGATATTTGGCGCTCGCCACTCCCCGTAGACATCACGCAGAGCCGCAGAAACTTCGCCCACCGTTGCAGAGGCCCTAATGGCTTCCAGCGTTGGCGGCATCAGGTTTCCACCCTCGCTGGCCACCGATTGCAAATCGTTCAAGGACCGTGCTAACAATGCCGAATCACGCTCCTTCCTAAGTTGTTCAACCTCATTGATAACCCCCCTGGCTACGCTTGGGTCGGGACGGTGTAGCTCTATTGGCAGGGTCTCGTCAGTAGTGAACCGGTTCAGGCCTACCACAACACGGTCACCCTCTTCAACTTCCCGTTGGAACCGGAACGCAGACTCTGAAATCTCCTGAACAACCCATCCAGACTCGATTGCTGCCACCATGCCTCCGCGCTCTTCTATACTCTTCATGTAGACCTCAACCTGTTCTTCTATCTGGTCGGTAAGGTTCTCCACATAGTAGGAACCGCCTAGCGGGTCAATCACATCAGCCAGTCCACTCTCATAGGCCACGATCTGCTGGGTGCGCAGAGCCAACGTTGCGGCTTCCTCCGAAGGCAGGGCATGGGCCTCATCCATTGATGCTGTGTGCATCGACTGGACCCCGGCCATAGCGGCAATAACTGTGTGCAGAGTGACTCGAACGACGTTGTTCTCCGGTTGTTGGGCCACCAACGTGCTACCGCCGCTGCCAGCTCCGGTCCTGAAGGTCAAGGAGCGCGGGTTCTTAGCGCCGTATTTTTCCTTCAACAGCCTGGCCCAGATCCTGCGGGCGGCCCGAAATTTGGCCACTTCCTCAAGGACGTTGTTGAACACACTGAAGTTAAATGCGATGCGTGGGGCGAAGTCGTCGACGTCCATGCCTCTGGATATCGCCTCGTCTAAGTACGCTCTGGCGTTGCCAAAGGCAAAGGCCAACTCCTGAACGAGACTGGAGCCAGCCTCCCGGACGTGATAACCACAAATATTTATGAAATTCCAACGAGGCAAATGCTGTGCACAGTACTCAAAGAGGTCTACTCCCATCTTCAACGACGGACCGGGCGGAAAGATGTAGTTCCCCCTGGCGATGAACTCCTTTAGAATGTCGTTCTGAGTTGTGCCTCCAATCTGCTCGAGCGGAATTCCCTGGTTCTGCGCTGTCACCACATACATGGCCAATACAGATTGGGCCGATGCGTTCACCGTCAAAGAAGGGGTGACTTTCTCCAAAGGCAAATCTTTGAACAATGTCTCCATCTGACGAACCGATGGACAAGCAATCCCTGTTTTCCCAACCTCACTGGTAGCTTGTGGTTCATCTGGATCCATACCTAACTGGGTGGGTAGGTCAAAGGCCACATTCATGCCGCCAAGACCTTGGGTCAGGAGGTGTCTGAACCGTAGGTTTGTCTCTTCAACGGTGTCAAAGCCCGCATACTGGCGCATGGTCCATAGACGACCACGATACATGTCCGGTCTGATGCCCCGGGTGAAGGGGTAAGCGCCGGGGAAGCCCTGGTCTCGTAGATAGTCCTGACCAACAGCGTCCTCAGGAGTGTAGACCGATTTCAGCGGCATCCCGTAGCTAGTTTCTGGAACCGGTTTGACTTCCTTCTGTCGGCCCAGCGCATCGGCCAGCCGCTGCTCGTAATCACGCCCAGCATTTTGTAAGTCTTCATTGTTAGTGTCATCGGCCATGGTTTCTCCTACTTAGCCATAAACAGGTCGCCAGTTATGATAAACCATCCTGCGGATCCAATAATGCATCATGTCACAGTGGCCTCCGTGGTGCGACGTGACCATCTAGCCGCCAAGAAGAATACATTCTGGAACACCACCAGGACTCCCGAAATAATCCAACCGAGAATCAAATCAGCACTTGACGCCAAGATTCTCTAGATTTCAAATTCCTCTCTCAAACCTGAACTCGAGAAAGAATATGATGAAGAAAACGCTAACACAAGGAATGATAAGGCCATGCAGGAGAATCTCACTAACCATGATGCCGCCAGAACGGAAAAATATACCCTATTTGTTTGGTCGCACTTGGCTAGATAAATTGCTGCCGACCCCCCAGGTATCAATGGAAACAGCAGGCCAACCTAAAGCGCGGTCCCGTAAACATGGTCAGGCACCACGACAACTGCTGCACGGCGGTCGGCGAGCATGGCCTGGTCGTATTCGGGCCAATTGGGGTGGTCGGTATTGGTGGCTGCTTTATAGACCTCACGTAGAGCATATCGCAGTTCGTCAGCAGGAGTGTTGTCGGCCGAGAGGATGGTGGCTTTACCCTCCAGCACCACATAACCCCACCAATCATCTTTGGCAATCATCAGAGAGCAACGGGAGTCTCGTTGTAGATTAATCAGCTTGACCCGGTCGGCGGTAGTCGAGAACGCCGCTCCCTCCCCATACGCCCCGCAGGTGACGATGCTTATTTGCGGCATGCCATTCTTACGAAAGCAGGTTAAAACACCCCTATGGTTCTCCGTGGCGAACTGCTTAACTCTATCTGTAAGCATGATTGCTCCTGACTTGGCCCGTTATTCCCGGTCCGGAAGGGCATCGAATTCAATCTCGTACATATCGTAGTGGGTTGGGTGCATGCGTAGCCCTGAGTACACACCCTGAGCCACTATATTGTTCTTGTCCACGTAAAGCCGGAGGCCGCATACGTTTCCATTATGACGAGCCTCAGTTGCTGCATAGAGATGCATTGCGCGGTAGATGCCCTGACGCCGGAACTCAGGCTTTACGTAGACGCTCTGTATCCACCAAAAAAATGCATTTCTCCAGTCGCTCCACTCGTAGGTAATCATCAATTGGCCAGCGGGCCGACCCGTATGTTCCGCAATCAGGTAGAACCCAAGTTCACTGCGGTTCAACACCGCCTCCACTCCTGAACGAACCAAATCAATATCCAGGTCTTTGCCTTCGGTCTCTTTGGCCATGGCAATGTTGAAGTCTATGATAGTATCCAGGTGCCCAAAAGCCGCCTGGCGTACCTGAATTTCGTTATTGAAATCTGAAGCCAAAACTTTATCTCACGCTTCGTGCTTTAACTAATTGATCCAGAAATGGGAACCGTTCTCGCCTTTCTGAACTTCAACACTTACCGGAAATGCTTCTTTGAGATCATCTAGATGGGTTATAACCAAAACTTTCTCAAAGTCGTTTCCGATGGCGCTGATGACATCCAGTATGCGCTCCCTTCCAATTGCGTCCTGAGTTCCAAATCCCTCATCGATGAACAAGGTCGGAAGCGGCGCTCCCATACGCTGGGCCAGAACTTTGGACAGGGCGATACGTACGGCCAGATTAACTCGAAAAGCCTCTCCACCGCTGAACATCTCATAGCTTCTTGGGCCAAGCTCATCACTAACGATGATATCCAGTGTTTCGCGGGGGTCACCTTGGCCAGAAGCCCGTTCCCGTTGGGTTTCCAGCTTCACGTTCATACGGTTGTCTGTCATGCGTCCCAGCAAGACATTGGTCTCGTCCTCCAACCGGGGAACTACAGTCTCTATCAACATGGCCTGGACACCCTGTCGGCCAAAGGCGACGGCCAGCTCCTGATAGATAGACTGCTCATCTTGTAGGGCATTGAGCCTTGCTGATTCGAACTTTAGTTCTTCAGCCAGGGTTTCCTGACGCTCCACCTGACTGCGCAGATACCCTTGACGGTCGATGGCCTGTTGAACTTTGACTCCAATCTCACGTTCCAGCTGTTCGGCCTGGGTAAATTCACCCTCCAAAGTTGCCAGCCCGATCAAAGCTTGTCTGGCCTCAGCGGCTTGGCTTTCTAGCTGAGCCATTTCTTCCCGGCGACGCAAAGACATAGTGGCGTTCTGTTCCGACGACTCTTTCGCGGCGGGCAGACCGGCTTCCGCCTGATGCAATAGCTGTTCTTGCTGAGCAAATGTTTCCAAGCTCTGAGTTTCTTGGAAGACGCGCTGGCGGGAAGCCGGTTCGTATTCCAGTCCTAGAATCTGCTCTTCCAGCTTCTTCAAATGTACTGACTCCTCTGCCACAAACGAGCTATCAGCAAGGCTGGCACGCATGGAATTCAATCTGGAAAACGCCTCCGCCAGTTCCAGTCCGGCCTGCTGGGCTTCTTTAATTTGTTGTTCCAATTGCTGCAGACCAACTTGACGTTTGGTTTGAGATTGAGTCAACTCCTGTTCCTGTTGAGGCAGGCGGCCTTCTAGGTTTGAAGCCTCAGTTTGAATAGCCTTCAATTGGGCGGAAGTAATGCGATATTCCTCCCGTTTTATCTCTATGTCGGCCTCAAATGTCTCCAGCAACCGCTCGCAGCTATCCTCACTCAAAGGAGTCCGACATAGCGGACACATGGGCTCCTGACCATTGGCACCTTCCAGCAGATCTTTCTTGGCCGCCAGGTCCTTGCCCTCGCTCACTGAACTATCTAGGGCAATTTGCAGTTGTCCTGTTCGAACGGCGATGGCGTTGAGACGTTCCCGCTCCCCGGTTAAAACTTTTTCTTGTTCCTCTAACCTGGGTCCCTCATCCTGTAACTGCTTTAGGCTAATTTGAAGCTTTTCCACGCCATGTGCCTTTGGGCTGAGTCGAGTGTCTATCTCTGTGGACAGTTGTTGTATCTGAGACTCCAGTCGAGTCCTCTTAACGTCCATTGCGCTGGAAACTGCGGTCCGCTGACGCTCGAGATCATCAAAACTCCGTCCCGCCTCTTCCAGTCGGGCGAACTCATCCCGAGCAGCGTTCAATTGAGCAGCACCTTCACGGATGACGGTGGCTTGCCCCACCAGCTTCTCGAAGGCCAAAACCTGTTTTAGAGCGGTATTTTGAGCCGACTCGAACTGTTCAGCCTCTTTGGCCAGAACTGTGAGACGTTGAGCTGATTCTTCCTGACCGGCTTGCTGTCTTCGTAGTTCCCCGACCTGTTCCCGCAGCCCGGTTGTTTTGACCTTTTGTTCCGCCAGATCTTTATTAGCAGTGAACAGAGCGGTTTCCACTTCCTTGAGTTCCGTAGCCGGTGCAACCATCTGCTCCAGTTCACGGCGCAGGCGATCTACCGTACCCTCTGCAACCTTGGCTGTGTTGTCAGCCCAGCTATTACCTTCTCTAGCCCGAGCTTGAAGCCGGTCATATGTCTCCAGACCAAGAATTTTGCTCAATACTGCTTTTCGTTCTGTAGGTGTCTTGTTGGTAAACTCGTCAGCCCGGCCCTGGACCAAGAAGGCCGAGTTGATAAACGTGTCGTAGTCCATACCTATAATCTGATCTATCCGAGACTGGGTCTCGCGGATCATGTCACCGGTTATCGACCTGGCAGTGTCGCCTTCCAGTACCATGAGTTGCAGATCGGAGGGCCCGCCCCTTCGACGCCTGCCGCCCCTGCCATGACTGCGAATCACCCGGTAATTCTGACCGCGAGATGAAAAGTCTAGCTCAACGCGGCATTCATCAGCACCGTAGGAAATCATCTCATCTTGGACTTTTCCCCTGGCCTTTCCCCAAAGCGCCCAGGTGATACTGTCTAAGAGAGCACTTTTACCATGACCGTTAGAGCCACAGATGCAGGCAACATGAATCCCAGCAAAATCCAATGGCTCAACATTTTCTCGGTAGCATAAGAAGTTACTGAGAGTAAGCTTGAGAGGTATCATGGGAAAGGCCTAAATCCGGCCCTGATTTGTAAGCCTGAGGGAGAACCGGCCATATCTAACCTCCACCACACAGGAGCAATCTACCCAATCCGCCAACCCGATCAAACGCCTTTTGGAAGGGTAGCTAATTTTAGCACAGCGTTTTGATCAAATCTGATGACCATATGAAGCTAAATCCGAACCCAGAAATCGAGCCAATCATACAGGTGGATGGCCTGCGCAAGAGTTACAGCGACCTGATAGCCGTAAACGGAGTCTCTTTTGAAGTCGGTTCAGGAGAAGTTTTTGGCATCCTTGGGCCAAATGGTGCTGGCAAGACCACCACAGTCGAGATATTAGAAGGGATGCGATCCGCCGACAGCGGCAAGGCCCTGGTCAACGGAATAGACGTTCAAAAAGACCCACGTGCAGTTAAGAAAGTCATAGGCATACAACTCCAGTCATCGGCTTTTTTCGACCGACTAAACCTATCTGAAATTCTTGATGTGATGGCCAGTATCTATCAGAAAAAGATTGACGCCTCGAAGTTATTGGATAGCGTGGAACTTGCCGACCGCGCCAAATCCCTGTTCCAGGAACTCTCCGGGGGTCAGAAACAACGGTTCTCCGTGGCTTCAACCCTGGTCAATGACCCCGTGTTACTGTTCCTAGACGAGCCCACCACGGGCCTTGACCCCCAAGCCCGAAGGCACATGTGGGAGTTAATCAAGCAATTCAAGCTGGAAGGCCGCACCGTCCTATTGACCACCCACTACATGGAGGAAGCCTCGGAACTCTGCGACAGAGTGGCTATCATGGACCACGGTAATATTGTGGCGATGGATCGACCAACAGCGTTGGTTGATGCCCTAATCAAACGAGGTTTTCAGAAGGAACGAGTGGAGACCAAGGCCAATCTGGAAGACGTCTTCCTAGACATCACTGGCAGGGAACTTCAGGACTAAAAATGCTGAACCGCCTAATCCAAACCAACCCGACCATCAGCCTAACCAAAGCTTCGATGCGCATCTGGTTTCGAGATCGTGTGGCTATATTCTGGACGTTCTTTCTGCCTGTGGTCCTTATCTCAGTGTTTGGACTACTAGACTTCGGTGCATTCCGAACCATTGATCTGGGCATAGTCGACCGGGCCGATAACCAGACCTCCCGCAAGCTGATTTCGGATATTCGCACTCTGGATGCCTTCGACATATCGGATACGGCATCTGAGGCAGAAGAACGCCAGGCCCTATTGGACGGCGACCGGAATCTGGTCCTGATTATTGAACCCGGCTTCGGAGAAGACAGTTCCCAGAACCAACGTCGTGTGAACGTCATCTACAACCAAGGTCAACCCAAAGAGTCGTCTGCTGGCCAGTCCATCATACAAAGCGCCCTGGACGAAATTACTTTTGCCGAAGGAAAATTAACAGACCGATACCAGATTGAATCTCAACCGGTGGACAGCCGGAATCTTCGGTTCATCGACTTTCTACTGCCTGGTGTAGTGGCCATGTCCATCATGCAGATGGGCCTCTTCAGCGTGGCTTTTTCGTTCGTCCAGCTGAAGAGCAAGGGAATCCTGAGACGGTTGCAAGCCACGCCGGTATTGCCGGCCAGCTTCATCTTTGCCCAGGTATTCACCCGCCTAACGGTGTCCATTCTACAGACCTTGGTGCTGATAGGTCTGGCGGTGATTGCCTTTAATGTACAACTAGAAGGTAATCTGCTTGCAGTGTTGTTGCTGGCCCTGATTGGCGGCGGAGTTTTTGTGAGCATGGGATTTGCTGTTTCCGGATTCGCCCGGACCGAGGATGTGGCGGCCCCGTTGGCCAACGCCATTGCCCTGCCAATGATGTTCCTGTCCGGAGTCTTTTTCCCCAGAGATACCATGCCGGATGCCCTGCAGTTAGTGGCTGATTATCTGCCACTGAGCTTTCTGGTAGACGCCATCCGCAGCGTGGCGGTAGACGGGCAAAACGTCTGGTCACAATGGGACAATATTCTAGGACTCATTGGCTGGCTGTCGATTACGTTTTTTATCTCTGTACGCCTATTCCGCTGGGAGTAAAACACCCTCAACAGCCTTGACCATGAATCTCGGCCAAGCCTACAATTCAAATCAAATACTCCCAATAAAAGTAGCTAGAGCAGATATGTTTGAGAACCTAACAGACAGGTTGACCGGAATCCTAAACAAGCTGACCAGCAAGGGTCGTCTGACAGAGGCAGACGTTGACGAGGCGTTAAGCCTGGTACGACGATCCCTTCTGGAAGCCGATGTTAATTTCCGGGTCGCCAGAGACTTTGTAGCCGCCGTCAAAGAACGCTCCATGGGCTCAGACATTCTGGAAAGCCTCTCCCCCGGGCAACAGGTAATCAAGATAGTCCAAGAGGAGTTGACCGAACTCCTCAGCGGTGGCGACAATTCTCTAACCCTCTCCAGCCAAGCCGTAACTTCCATCATGCTGGTGGGATTGCAAGGTTCCGGTAAGACCACCACCGCCGCCAAACTAGCTTTGCACCTGCGCCAACAGGGTCATAAAATTCTACTAATCGCCGCCGACCTTCGCCGTCCCGCTGCCATCCAGCAACTGGAAACTCTAGGCAAGCAGTTAGATATCCCGGTCTACTCTGAAGAGTCCAAGTCCACCACCGTAGTTAAGGTTGCGAAGAACGGCTTGGAAAAAGCCAAGCAATTGGGAGTGAACTGGGCCATCGTCGATACCGGCGGCCGCCTGCAAATCGATGAAGAGCTGATGCAGGAACTGGGCGAAGTCAAGAAAGAGATCAATCCTCAGGAAGTACTGTTAGTCGTAGACGCTATGACCGGGCAGGAAGCGGTAAACGCCGCAGAGGGGTTCCACTCCCAAGTTGACCTGACCGGATTGATTATGTCCAAAATGGACGGTGATGCCCGTGGTGGTGCCGCGTTGTCCATCACCCGTGTCACTGGAGTGCCCATAAAGTTTATGGGTATCGGAGAGCGTCCCGACGGCTTGGAGGCTTTCCATCCGGATCGCCTGGCGTCTCGTATATTGGCTATGGGCGACATCCTCACCCTGATTGAGAAGGCCCAGGGAGCGGTGGATGAGAAGCAAGCTGCAGAGATGGAAAAGAAGTTCCGCCAGGCCAACTTCGACCTTGAGGATTTCCTAACCCAGCTTCAAAGCGTCAAGAAGATGGGTTCACTTTCGTCAATCATGGAGATGATTCCGGGGATGGGCCAACTCAGCAAAAAGATGCCCACCGGTGACCTGGATGACGGCCGCATTGAGCGTATTGAAGCTATCATACGGTCTATGACCCGTGAAGAAAGACAACGCCCTGAGATTCTGAACGGTAGCCGGCGCCGCCGCATATCCAAGGGTAGCGGCACCACTCCAGCCGACGTTAACCAACTTCTGAATCAGTTCAAACAAACTCAGAAAATGATGAAACAAATGTCCAAGTCTCGTAACCCTATGGCCATGATGAAAATGTTCAAATAGGCGACACAACCGCGTTCCCAATTTCATTGACTTCGTTTGGGAAATCTTTGGTTTCTTGACCTCCTTCTTCTCGCTCTCGAATAGATCTGCCACTGTAATAGTGGATCCCTCGGCAACCTCTCTCATCCAACGATAAACAACTACTCTAAGCTTTTTCATCAAATCTGTACCAATAGGCAATACCTATCACTCTGACAGGAAATAGGGCTCTACTACTACGTCTAAAACTGCATATACTAGCGGTGTACCAATAATGCAGGGTGGTAATTATCTGTTTTATTGATTTAGTAGTTTGAAGTATGTGTCCGATTTTTAGGATAAAAGGAACGAGCTGAAAGAATGATTCTAAGTCTTCAGGCCCTTGAAACTTCGCAGCTGCCAAACACCACTGCTGATCTCCTAGATCAGGGAGATCCTGCTAACATCGCAATCATCTCCCCCGACGGCCCGGTACTCACCTACGGATCTCTTAAATGTCAGGTGGAATCCCTGGCCAATCAACTTAATTCCTTTGGCATCGGCCGTGGAGACCGAGTCGCCATCGTCCTGCCCAACGGCGTTGAGAACATCGTCTCATTTCTGGCCGTAACGGCATCCGGAGCCACCGCCGCTCCCCTTAACCCAGCCTACACTACTGAAGAATTCGGTTTCTGTCTGGAAGATGCCGGCGCCAAGGCCATCATCACATCCATCGCAGCCAGCGATGCGATAAATGAAGCCATTCCTGACTCAATGATTGACCTAAACATCGACGTCAATCTGGAAGGGAAGATTCGGTTCACCAGCGATTCAACTGCTCGTGTCCCCCGTGAAAGGGAAGAAATCAACATTGATGATGTAGCTTTGGTGTTACACACCTCCGGCACCACCAGCCGCCCCAAGCTTGTTCCACTGAGCCACCGAAACCTCGTAGTCGGCGCCCAGAACGTTTCCGAAACTTACAATTTGACGTCGGAAGATGTTTCCTTATGCGTCATGCCTTTGTTCCATATCCACGGGTTGGTCGCCTCCACTATGGCTACACTGTATTCCGGTGGGGTTGTCGTACTACCTTCCAAGTTCAATGCTCTGGATTTCTGGTCAACAGTTGAAGCCCATCATGTGACCTGGTACACCGCAGTCCCGACGATTCATCAGACTCTGTTGCACCGTGCCAAGAGGAACTCCGGAAATACGGCCATCTCAGTTGCCCGTCACAATTTGAGGTTCATCCGCTCTTGTAGTGCTCCCTTTCCTCCAAAAGTATTAACAGATATGGAAGACACCTTCGGCGTTCCAGTCATGGAAGCCTATGGGATGACTGAAGCGGCCCATCAGGTGGCCTCCACCCCACTGACCGGAAAACGACCGCCGGGCTCGGTGGGCATTGGAACCGGCGTGTCAATTGCCATCATGGACACGGAAGGCAATTTTGAACTACCTGGCGTTACTGGAGAAGTGGTGATTAAAGGTGAGAACGTCACCCGCGGGTACGAAGAAAACCCGGAAGCCAACCTCAATTGTTTCACCAACGGCTGGTTTCGAACCGGGGACCAAGGAGTGATGGACTCAGACGGATATTTGCGGTTGGTCGGGCGATTGAAGGAGATCATCATCCGTTCTGGGGAGAATATCTCCCCGCGAGAGATTGATGAAACACTGATGGCACATCCTGCGGTGATCGAAGCTGTAGCCTTCGGAATTCCGAACTCGACCCACGGGGAAGAGCCTAGCGCAGCAGTAGTGGTCAGCAAGCCTGTAAAAACTTCAGAGTTAGTAGCTTTCTGCCGCGAACGGCTGGCTGCTTTCAAATGCCCCAAGATTATTCACATAGTTGATGAAATTCCACGGACGGCCACAGGCAAAGTCCAACGCCGGATAGTTTCAGCGGCCTTAGCCTAGGCTACATTTAGTTAGTAGTACCTTTTCGCTATCGCATCAACAACTCTGAATTCCATGGTATGGAGGCATCCCATTGAAAATCGCCATCGTCGGAGCAGGGGCCATTGGGGCTTTCCTTGGCGCAAAACTATCGCTTTCCGGGGAGGATGTCTACCTGATTGCCCGTGGAGCCCACCTAGAAGCAATGCGGGCCAACGGAGTCCGAGTCAAAAGTCCGGATGGCGACTTTGAAGCCCACCCAATAGCAACCGACGACTATGAGTCTGTCGGCCAGGTGGATTTTGTTTTTTTGACGGTAAAAGCCCATAGCATGACCGACATCGCGCCCAAGCTCGCCCCGTTAATGGGCCCCGAGACCGCAGTTGTCTCAGCCCAGAATGGTATCCCTTGGTGGTATTTTCAGGGTCACGGCGGCCCACTTGATGGAACAGCCATCGAGAGTGTCGATCCGGGTGGAGTGATTGCCAATGCCATTGACCCTTCCCGGGTGATTGGCTGCATCATTTATCCTTCAACGGTAATTGTCCAACCTGGAGTGATCGAACACATGGAAGGCAACCGGTTCTCGATCGGCGAACTGGACGGCACGAGCAGCTACAGATGCAAGAGCCTTGCCGCAGCCCTAATCAATGCCGGGTTCAAGACCCCGATTCGTAGCCGAATTCGTCACGACCTCTGGGTAAAGCTACTTGGAAACGTGGTCTTCAACCCTATGAGCGCCCTCACGGGTGCAACCCTTGAAGAGATGGCGAATCACCCAGAATCCAGCGCCATAGCCCGCGCTGTAATGGCTGAAGCAGATGAGTTGGCTGAAGCCTTGGGGGTGAGTCTTCCGTTAACCATTGACCAGCGAATGGACGGGGCCAGGAAGGTCGGTGCCCATAAGACTTCGATGCTCCAGGATCTGGAGTCTGGCAGACCTATGGAGCTGGAGAGCGTGGTCGGTGTGGTCATAGAGATGGGCGAAAAGCTTGGTCTACCTATGCCTTACACCAGAACGCTCTATTCCTGCACTAAACTCCTCGGTCAGGTACGTAACGGCTAAGAACGCCTAAGGATCCCAGGACTGTTCAGCGGCGGCGTTGCGGCCGGAGATTCGGCCAAAGGCCAAGCATTCCCCGATGTTTCCGGTGCCTTGGTATAGAAAACTGTAGATCGACCCTAACTCACCAGCGCTGTAGAGCCTGGGCAGAGGTCTGCCATCAGGGCGCATCACTTGACCCTTTCCGTTACGCCTGGGCCCACCTTGGGTATTTAGCATTGACGGCGACAGCTCCAATGCGTAGAACGGGCCTTTTTTTGCCAGGGGTTGCAGCATCATCTCCCGGCCAAAATCAGTGTCTTCCCCGGCAATGGCATCATCGTTCCATTTACCGACCGTACTTTCCAGAGTGCCTACGTCCAACCCAATGGAATTGGCTAAATCAGCGATTGTTTCGCTTTTCTTGATCCAGCCGCGGTCCACCTCTGCAGTATTGTCGTCGCTCCAGTCGTATCGGTCGACCATAGTATTCCATCCTGCTTTGGGCTCTTTATCGTACAGAGGGCCGGACGTAAACATCGCTTCATCAAAGATCATGTACATGGGGCATGGGGTGGTCAAAGGACCCCATCGACCGGACTCGAACACCTTGCCGTGGGAGGTCTTTCGTTTTTCATCGGCGAACCTGTTTCCATCTGGGCCAACCACGATCATGCCGCCGTCCAACACCTTGGAAAAATGTAGGGCAACCATGGAAAACGTTGTGCGATACTCCGGTACCTTAAGCGCCATGGAAGGGCCGGCGTAGTTATTCATATGCCAGAGGTCCGCCCCGGCCTCCATGGCCATTGTGATGCCGTCACCCTCATTGTGAGGTGAACCTGAGGTGTAGCAATATGGGAGGCCAGGAAGATAATTCCTAATCATCTCCTGGTTGTTTTCAAAACCGCCAGAGGTCAGGATCACAGCCTTGTTAGCCTTCACATATACCTGTTTTCCCTCTTGCTCCACTCTCACTCCGACTATCTCGCCGGTTCCGTTGCGTTGAATCAGTTCTCTGGCTGGAGACTCATACATGACCTCAATCTCGCGTTCATCCACAACACGCTCAAAAAGCAGCCACGTATTTGAATAGCCAACAACCGGTCCTTCGTGGAACTTGTGGGTGCTTTCACTGCCCGGGAACTGCGGAAATTCAATCCCTGCGGGTGGGTGCTGATGCTCTTGGGGATCGCCACCAATACTTGTGAGCCAATCATTATTCAGACCGATCTCATCGGCCCACGCCTGTACCACATCATCCGCGACGGTAAATGGACCACATAGTGCATTGAAATACTCAATGGCACTCTCTTTCGGAGTGGCGTTTAAATAACCCTGGCCGGCAACCCTAGTATTGCCACCTTCCTCTCCTTTGGGAGCCTTTTCCACCATCAACACCGATACACCGGCGTTCTGGGCTGTGATGGCCGCAGCAGCACCTGCTCCGCCAAAACCAACTACAACCACATCCGCTTCTTTGTCCCACTGACCGGGAATTTCACCACGATTCGACATATACATCCTCAAATGACCTATGGAAGATTGAATCCCCGATTTTGACACGCTAAATATATCAGGATTCCGGCTGGTGTTTACCCCAATTGATACCTAACAACCATATCTAGACACTCATCTGCGTTATTATCGTGGGTTAACTAAGGCTGTTGCCCTCATCCACATATGAAGTGGTGCCCACCGTGGAAATCTTGATCTGTTGTCGGTAGGTTTTTTCGCCCAAATCGTGCTCTGCATCATGTAACTCAATGGTCCAATCAATGTCGTTTGGGCCATCGCGCAGGGCTTCTTCCAGAACTCTGCCGTACATTGCATCACCGCCTGGCAAACCAAGGATATTCAAGATAGTCGGCGCTAGATCAAAGTTTCCAGAAGGACTGCCCAATGTAGCACTGGACTTAAAACTTGGGCCATTGGCGAACAATATATTGTTCATTTCGTGCTTGCTCATGGAGCCATGTTGTCCAGTGCCAGGTTCGCCGTGGGTGGAATAAGCGGTCCCAGCATACCCGGCCTTGTTGGTGTTGGAGTCCCAGCGAAATGACATTGTCAGTTCCGGCACCCTCGACCCTTCATTACCCACTAAGGATGCAGGTAGAGTCCCCGGGATACGGCCAACCGAGTTCGACGCAGTAAGAGTGCCACACCAAGGTTGGCCCATCAGCCATTCGGCCAGCTGCTTGGTTGTTTCCAGGTCGCCTGGTTTGGTGTAGAAGAGGGCAGCACCGCCGTTCTGGGCAACGACCACTCCACCTTCCTCCCCACCAGCGGCAAATCCGGCCTCGTGAACCAAGGATTCAACATCAGCAACTTCAGAAATTGTCGAATATCCATGGTCGGAGGCTACTATGATGTCTGTATCTTCGGTACGGCCAGCCTCTCTGAGCCACTGTAATACATCGCCAAACTGGCCGTCGGCCTCTTTAATCGATGTGTCAGAGAGATTGGAACCAACTCCACTAGCATGTTGTGCCTTGTCCGGCTCTGATGACCAGATCAACGCCACGGACGGCCTGCGCTCCGGAAGCACATATTCGGTCATTATTCGGGTGGCATGGGCCATCCTCATCGTATTGGGTCTAGCTTCTTCAGGCCAGGGGCCAAACCGGTCAATCAAAGCTTCGTGGAGATCGGATGGCAGGGTAAAAGTGGGATGAATGGTTGCACCACCGTAGTCTTCTGCGTTGGGGTTATGGAGATACATGTTACCGCTGGTTCCGACGCCTATGGCCACATATTCCGATTCGTGCTCGGCCAGAATCTGCCCTAACGTTGGTACCAGAAGAACGGGGACCCCGGCTTTGGCCACTTGAGCCAGTTCAGGCTCCATGGCCGGCATGGCCTTATCCGGATCAAATTCCCTAATCATGAGCCTGTTTCCAGCCAGACCATGACCACCAGAGGTCATCCCAGTGACCATGCTAGAGGCGTTAACCCTGGTCACAGTTGGAAATACAGAATGGTGGTTATTAAATGTGACACCAGAAGCGGCAAAAGCCGTCAGGTTTGGCATCAGACGAGAATTTACTTGAGCGGGTTGAAGTCCATCGAATATAAAGACCAATACTGAAGACATGATTCTCTCGCTTTTTTAATCTCGGTTGGGTGCAAGTGCCTTGATGGTGCGCTCGTAAGACTCCTTCAAATCCCCTACGGCCACCGGGGCAATAATTGGTTTTGTTAGTCCCTTACTACGCAACTCTTCGATGCGTGCACGACAGACCTCAGCGGGGCCGACCACACCCACTTCAGACTGCATCGACTCGCTTATAGCTGCGGCTAGATCAGGATCTGAAGCGTGGTTCCTAGACGTCGGTGCACCCTCCATCTCAGCTTCGAATCCAGTGCTGCGGAAGAAGTTCTGATAGTGGGTGCTGCTGGCGTAACGAGCAATCTGCTGCTGCAAACTGGCTCTACCAGCCGCGATATCGTCGGTCACTGCAACCCGGATGTAACCTGCAATTTCAACGTCTGCAGGGTCTCGCCCGACGGCGGTCGCACCATCCCACACAAGTTGGATGGCCTCCTCTAGGTAATGAGATGCGGTCCAACTTAGCAAAACACCATCAGCAACTTCTCCTGCCAGCTGCAACATACGCGGTCCTAGTGCGGCGATGTATATGGGTAGCCTTTCTGTGGGCGCTGCATTGCCCAAAGACGCTTTGTCCACTGTAATGGCCTTCCCTGAGTAGCTGACTTCCTCACTCCGCAAAAGGCCACGAACAATATGGACCAAATCGCGTAGATGCTCGATTGGTTGTTGGTATTTCAACCCGTGCAACTGCTCTGTAGCTGGCCGGTTTCCCACTCCTAAACCCAGGATAAACCGGTCTCCAGTTACCGACGCGAGACCCGCTGACGACATGGCAGTGATTAAAGGCGACCTGGAGAACATTGGCAAAATGCCCGTTCCCAGGCGAATTTGGCTGGTGACTGTCCCAATGGCTGTAAGTTGGGTCAACGAGTCCCGACCTTCTCCCTCAGTCATCCAGAGTTCGCCATAGCCGTTTTCTTCCGCTAGCGAACCCAGAGATTGGATATTGCGGACGCTCAACTGGGGTTCGTTCCCCAACCTAAGTCCTAGGAAAGTCATCTCATGCTCCCGAATTCTAGATTAACGTTTTAGCCAGCTCCCATCCTGAGGGCACTAAACAGATAAACAGTAGCGAAGGTCCGGTAGGGGGACCACCGCATGGCGATCTCATCCACCTGGTCGTCATTCACGTCTTCGCCGTCGGTGAACAATCGGGAGACTACTCGGCGCAAGGCCAGATCTCCCAAGGGCAGCGCGTCAGGCCTTCCCACTGCACGAATAAGTGCCCACTGGGCCGTCCATAGTCCTACGCCGCGCAGACTCACCAACTTGTCGACGATCTCTTTATCAGTTAGCTCATCCATCTGCTCCAGATTAACTGCGGTGTTCAGAGCAGTCCCGGCCAGCCCGTGCACGTACTCGGACTTCCGCTTGGTCAGTTTCATTGTGTGGAGTTCAGCGGGCGATGCCGCCCAAATAGATTCCGGCTTTGGAAAAGCATAATAGGTTTCGCCGTCGAATTCAGCTCTGGAACCAAAGGTCTCGATCAGGAGGATTCGGATTATCCTGGCCACACTAGTGGATATCTGTTGCCCTAACACCGCCAACACCAAAGCCTCAAATACAGTATCGGTATGTGGCACGTGTAGACCATAGAACTGGTCAATCAATCCGGACATTACCTTGTCCGCTCGACCTAATTCGTAAAACGGCGTCAAATCCTGATTGGCTCCCAGCAGCCAAGACACCCTGGTAGCCGCCAGGTCAGCATCTCCCGACCCAAGGGTTTCTCCTTGTAGCTCCATTGACAGTTCTGGAGCGTCAACAGTACCTGAGGAAATCACCTTGGCCAACACCAGCTTGCCATCAAGATCAAGAAGGCGACTATAGACGCCACCTTCCATGGTGTCAGTACCGTACCGACCCTGAAAATAAGTGTGGTATCCAGCAGTCAACTCAAAATCAAATGGGACTGTTGGTTTAATAGTTGCGGTTAAACGTTCCACGGCCGTATTACCCCCCGATGGATGCCGCGCCTACCAGATAATGCCTTGATCCGGCCGGATCAAGCTCTGTGCGCATCAAGCTAATGGTGTTAACAGTCCACGCAGGAGTCGCAAAGATTTCTCCTGAGGCCACCACTTCTGAAATTTTTCGCAATTGACCGTCAGAAACCTCCCGTCGTACCCGAGCCAGGGTTAAGTGAGGTGAAAACGGGCGTTGTTCTTTGGGCAATCCAATGTCGGCCACGGCACCGTCCACTTCCAACTGCAACGCCCTTAGGGCACTCAAATCTCCATCCAGCCCCGCCCATAACACGCGAGGTTTCCGCAGGTTTGGGAACCCACCTAGTCCGGAGATTTGAATGCTAAATGGGCTGAGATTAGCAGTCAACAACGGCAGCACCCCCAAAACACGTTCAACTATTCCTGCAGGGATATTCCCCATGAATTTAATGGTTAGATGAATGCCTTCAGGTCGCACCCATCTAACGTATCGTCCGATTTCCGGGTCAAAATCCGCAACAACCTGTTTTAGCGCGCGGATTCCTTCATCGGGCACTGGAATGGCGATGAAAGAACGAACTTGCTTCTCGTTCGGTTCAGTCACTGCTGGCTGACCTCTTTCAAGCGTCCATACCACTCGGCCAGGTCGTTTAGGGAATATTTTGCGTTGGCCGGGCTGGGATTGGGCACAACAAATACGGCAGAAGTGCCAATCGAACGCAACTGTAAGCCGAGTTCCGGTTTTTCCTTCACACCTTCACCGTGTTGGAGATAGGCTTTATAAGCCATTAATCCATGAAAGCAGACCAACTTCGGCGCATATTGAAGTACTTTTCCTTTAAGCACCGGTGCCCACTCACGAAAGTCAGCGGCCCGCAGCCCTGAGCCCATTGGAGTAGGACGCTTGGCAACATCGGTAAATCCGATGCCATCATCCAGAAGCGTGGCATCATCTTCAGACGTAACCTGCCGAGCCACCAACCCCGAAAGATTGAACGCCGGCCAGAATCGATTTCGGGGGTTGGCGAAATAATGACCGACCTCTGCAGAATACTGTGAGGGGTTCAGACCGACAAACAATAGATCAAGGCCCTCTCGCAGGTGATCAGGAAGGGTCATCCAGCCACCAGAAGCGGGGTTATTGCTTTTCACAGACCCAGAAGCTTGGCCGCGTTTCCGGAAAGGAACGCAGCTTCCGCGTCCGGTTCCAAACCAGCACTCTTGGCCTGATTTAGAGGGCGAGATATTTCCATTAGAGGGTAGTCGCTGGCAAAGAGCACCTTGCCAGCCCAGGCCAACTCAGAAACGGCAGAGAAGACTTCTGGGAGATAAAGGAACGGCGATGCAGCCGAGTCGAAATAAACACTTTTCAGTGCTTCTTTAACTTCGGGCATCAAAGTATAGAAGGGGAGTCCGCCGCCCCAATGTGCACAGATAATCAGGTTGCCCGGATGGTTTTGAATGAATCGGTAGAGCTTGTCGGGTGTGGTGCTACCCTTACCGGGATACCTGTGGCCTACCGGCTCGGAGGCGTGAACCAGCACCGGCACTCGTTCTGACCTGCCCAACTCCATGACTGGAGCCATGGCCTCAATATCTGTGATGTCAAAACCCTGGGTATCTGCGTGAAGTTCTCCAATACCAACCAGCCCGGCGGCCAGGCATCGTCTGATTTCCAAGTACGCCGCTTCGCCCCAAACCGGATTCACGGAACAAAACCCGAATAGTCGGTCGGAGTGATTGGCCACAGACTGGATGATATAGTCGTTGACCTCTTTCGCGATATCGAAGTCGGTCCAACCCATTCCCATGACAACAGCAAAGTCTACGCCTTCGCGGTCCATGGCCAACAATAGGTCTTCTGCGGACGCCAGTTGGGCTTTGGGATCAGAAAGAAGAGCCGCGAATGTAGCGTCACGCTTGGCAATCTCGACTCGACGGTCGCTGAAAGACGGAGGGAGGATGTGGCAATGAGTGTCTATGATCAAGATTAAATCTTTACAATCGTCTATGCGATATTTATGGGGATAGAATCAGGAAACGAGTATAGCATCGCAGGCGGTGAGTTCGAATCAGAAGAGCTCCCTCAATATCATTCTGAGGCCCTCTCGACTAGTCGGGAAAGAACCTAATTGATCCGAAGCAACCGTGGTTGTGACAAAGTGACCCATTGGTACTTTCAGATTGACCTTACCTAAAACACTTACTCCTACATAAGCACATTGATTTGACCCAAACATGAAAATGATGCTCTTATTATGAGCGGGATATGACCAGCAACCAACACTACACTAATTCATTCCTAAAAGACCTCCTAGCACCCGATTTCACTCTGCCAATGTCTGAAGGAGAATTCCTATCAATTCAGGAACTGCGTGGCCACAAGGTTTTGTTGGTTTTTCTGCGCCATTTAGCTTGAGTCCCTTGAAGGCATCATCTGTCGCAGTTGCGACAGCGATACAGCGAGATTCAAGCCAAAGGAGCAGAGGTCATAGCGATATCTTATGAGTCCCGAGATCGGTTGTTCCAACTGACCCGCCAGTTACAACTGCCCTTTCCGGTACTCTCAGACCCGGAGCGAGACGTTTACAATGCCTACAGTTTGACCCAGGGCGGCTACTGAAGAATTTTCACCGAAGGCCATCTGGACCTACCTAAAACACTTTACCCGTTTTAAGCGGTACGAGCATGCAGCCAGCGATTGGAGACAATTGGGGGGAGACTTTGTACTTGGAGAAGACAGTTCTGTGTTGTACGAATTCCGTGGTCAGACACCGTCAGATATGTCGCCGGTTCCAAGTCTAATTATTGAACTAGGCTGATTATCAGTGGCCGCCGCCATGACTAGGGCCTGACCTGACCGTGGCCAACAATCACCCATTTGTAAGAAGTAAGCTCCTTCAGACCCATTGGGCCACGAGCATGGAACTTCTGGGTACTGATTCCCACCTCTGCCCCCAAGCCAAACTGGCCGCCGTCGGTGAATTGAGTGCTGGCATTGACGTACACCGCCGCCGCATCGACTTCATCAAGAAATCTGGTGGCGGCTGATTCGTCTTCTGTGATGATTGCCTCGGAGTGTCCAGATCCGTAAGTCTCAATGTGCTCCAATGCGTCATCCAAGGAATCAACCACCTTCACAGCTGCCGTCAGGGACAAGAACTCCTTGCCCCAATCGTCCTCATTCGCGGGAATTGCTGCTCCGGGGGCATCGGGGCCCAAGATACTGAGAGCCCGGTTATCGCAATGCAATTCCACTCCCGAACCAGCCAGTTCTTTGGCCATCAGAGGGAGCCCGACCGAAGCAATCTCCGAGTGTACCAGAACGGTATCTAGGGCATTGCAGATGGACGGACGTCTAACCTTCGCATTATGGACGATTTCCACCGCCATCTCCAAGTCAGCGGAGCGATCCACGTAAGTATGGCAAACGCCAATACCACCGGTCACCGCAGGCATGGTCGCGTTCTCAGCCACAAACTTGACCAGGCTGGCACCACCGCGAGGTACCAATAAATCAATATATTCATCCATTTTAAGCATGGCATCAACCAAAGTTCGGTCCGGGTTATCGACAAATTGGACGGCATCTTCGGTCACACCGGCATCGGACAGGGCCTTTCTCAGCAGACCAGCCAGAGCCGTGTTGGATCGGATAGTTTCTTTTCCTCCCCGCAAGATGCAGGCGTTACCAGACTTAAGACACAAGCCAAAGATATCCACTGTCACATTGGGCCTGGCTTCGTAGATACTACCAACCACACCTAGAGGAACCCTTCTGCGGCTGGTAACCAACCCGTTGGGTAGGGTTGTAGTTTCTAAGACTTCGCCGATGGGGTCCGGCAATTCGGCGACTTTCTGAATCTCGTCAGCTGTTCCTTTCAGACGGTCACTGGTCAGCAGAAGCCGGTCTAATAGAGATTCGCCCAGTCCGTCGGCCTTGGCTTCTTCATAATCAGCCTGGTTGGCCAACAGTACATCTTCCTGTTCGTTACGGAGCAGGGCAGCCAGATTTAGTAGCACCTGGTTCTTGTCCTCGGCGGACAACCGAGCCAGCTCTCTGGAGGCTTTGTGGGCAGCTTCGCCCAATGCCTTGATGTCTTCTACAGTTTCGGTGGTCATTATTTGACGCCCTAAAGGAGAACCAGGTTATTGCGGTGCACTACTTCTTGGCCGTAGTGGTAGCCCAGTGTCTCTTCAATTAAATCCGATTGCAAGCCTTGAATCTTGCCAATGTCACTAGCCGCGTAATTGGCGATGCCACAGGCGATTCTAACGCCTTCGGAATCCACCACATATATGGACTCACCCCGACTGAAATCGCCTTCCACGTACTGTATCCCTGCCGGCAGCAGGCTGCGGTGGTCTTCGACCAATGCTCCTGCTGCCCCAGGGTCAACTACAATCTGGCCCCTCTGGGAAATTCCACTCAACATCCACCGTTTTCGAGCTTCCATCTTGCCGCTGGCAGCCTTGAAAAATGTGCCTACGGGCTCGCCTCGGGCAGCACGAGACACCGCGTTTTCTGCTCGACCATGACACATGACCATTGGAATACCAGAGGTGGTCACGAGCTTCGCGGCCTCAAGTTTGGTGGCCATCCCACCCCTGGCCCAGGAGTTCAATTCTTCTCCGGCCAAGCTCTCAATTCTGGCATCTACCTGATCTACTTCAGTAATCAACGTTGCTTCCGGATTGGTGCGAGGGTCTGCGGAATACAGTCCGTCGGTGTCGGTCAAGATTAGCAGCAGGTCCGCATCCACCAGGTTGGCCACCAGGGCAGAAAGGCGATCATTATCGCCAAAGACCTCGCCGATCTCGTCCACGGCCACCACGTCGTTCTCATTAACCACTGGCACGACCCTTAATTCCAGTAGTCGCTGCAGAGTGTTCCCCACGTTCAAATAAGACTGACGATTGGAGAGGTCGGGTATAGTCAGGAGGGTCTGAGCCGTTTGAGCACCGTGGGCGGCGAACATCTCTTGGTAGGTGTGCATCAACCTGGTCTGACCAACGGCGGCAAAGACCTGACGGGAGGAGATATCGGTTCCAATTTCCCGGTTGGTCTCTCCCAAGACTGATCTTCCGGCGGCAATAGCGCCCGAGGTCACGAGTAGAACTTCACCGTACGCCGCGCGAACCGCACACAGTTGGCGAACCAAGTCAGACATCATCTCCGAATCCAAACCGGACTTGCTGGTGAGGACTCCAGTACCAGCCTTAACCACGATACGGCGATAGCGAAGGTTGCTGGAACTCAGACCAGAATCTGCAAATTCAAGTTTGGTGGGAGGTTGGTTATTTTGACTTGAACTGGCCATTTTTCAGGTGATTTAGACTCAATTTAGGACGAAAATATGGACGCTAAAGGTTAACCGTTAGCGGAGGACAGTATAGCACGCACCCTTCGTGAAGCTGGGTTTGATTGAGCGTCAATTTCATCTTGTGTATGACCGCTTCAAGCCATAGAATAGTTGCAAAGGGGCTGGCTTTGTCACCAGCCCCTTTTCCGGCGTGTAATTTTATATTTTGGCTTTAAACAGCCGAATCTAATCACGGAGTCCAAAGCCAGATAATGACCCTCAAAGGAGTTCTGGAACTCCTGGACCGCAATCCCGAGCACCGGGACAATGTAGCGGCTTCAGGCAAGGCCAGCAGTAAACCTAACGGAGATACCTCAGTTACAGTTCGTCAGGGGGCACGTTCTGCCTTTCTGGCTTCTTTGTGGTGCCATCAACAAGGACCACTCCTAGTCATAACTCCCCGCGCTGACGACGCCCGTCGTCTTCACGACCAGTTGCTCACGTACCTGGGTGAAGACCAACCTATCCACCTGCTACCTGAGCCAGAAGTGCTGCCCTTTGAACGGCTAGCAGTGGACGCCAACACCAGCCACCAAAGGCTAACAGCCTTGGTGGCTCTGGCCACGGCAGGAAAATTCGCATCCGGTGAACCCGAGGTACAACCATTGGTGGTGTGTTCCGTAGGCTCCGCCATGTTATACACGCTGCCACCAGACTTGATGGCTGGCGTATTTCCAACTACTGGAGAGTTAAGCGTCTGGAAGTCGGGTGACAGGATTCGCATAAATTCGTTACTGAGCCAATGGCTGGAACTGGGCTATCACAACGAGCCGGTTGTTGAAGCTCCTGGCAGCTTCAGCCACCGCGGCGGCATATTAGACGTATTCCCAACAGGCTCGGAATGGCCCTTACGTATAGAACTCTTTGACGACGAAATCGATACGATTAGATATTTCGACCCCGTTTCCCAACGCTCCATCAGACCTGCTGAAGAAGTACGGCTTGCTCCTGCCAAAGAACAGCTGCCTGGTTTGGCCAACGCCGACATTATTGCAAGTAGGACCGACGCCATGGATTACACCAGGTGCAGTGATGAAGTCCGCGACCGCATGGCCGAAGAACTTTCCCTGCTGGGCACGTCTCCCAATCCTGAGACCCTCTCTTTCTACAACGGGTTGGTCAACCAGGCCCACCTAATGGAGTACATCGGAGCCAACGGTCTGGTGGTATTGGAACGTTCCGGCCAAGTTGAAGCTGAGGCGTTGGAGCTGGAAGAGCGCTTTGAGCGCATGCGTGAGGCCAGGGAAGAACGGGGCGAATTGCCGATGAATTTCCCATCTCCTCACATGGACTGGGAGGAATTCTCCAAACGTCTTGACGGCGTACCCCAAATGCAACTTCAAACTTGGGTGGGGAATGACGAAGACATGATTTTCAAGACATCCACCCAGTACTACGGCAAGCTAGATGAACTGGCAGCCGACGTCCGACGTTACCAGAATTCCAACTGTGCCGTGGTAGCAATCACCCAGCATCAAGGTCGCGTTGCCGAGGTTCTTGAACAAGCAGGCGTGGGCGTCACCCAGTCTGGAACCCTTGATGAATCTCCGTCTCCGGGTCAAGTATTCTTAATATCAGGCTCGCTACGGGACGGCTGGACTGTGGATCTGCCCGGCGATGACAAATCGCCAGGCTCGTTGGTCTTACTGACCGACTCAGAATTGTTCGGCACGGTTAAAGAGCAGCGATACACCCGCCGCCGTAAGGCAGAACACGGACCCGCGGTTATCTTGGCCGACTTGGTGCCGGGTGCCCACGTGGTACATATCGACCACGGCGTGGCCCGTTTTGCAGGCACTACTCGCCTGGGTGACGACGAGGATGAGAAAGAATACCTCATTTTAGAATACGCTGAGAATGACAAACTATACGTGCCAACCGATCACCTAGACCGGGTGACAGCATTCGTTGGAGCCCAGGACCAACCGCCCTCCCTGACACGCCTGAGCACCGCTGAGTGGGCCAGAGTCAAAAGTAGGGTCAAAGGCGCAACCAGAGAGATGGCCCAGGAATTGCTGCGTATCAACGCCGCTCGCGCCCTAGCGGTGGGCCACGAGCACGGTGGTGACACCGTCTGGCAGCGCGAACTTGAGGATTCGTTCCCATTTGTGGAAACCCCAGACCAAGCAAGCGCTATCATCGACGTTAAAAACGACATGGAGACCATCCGTCCCATGGATCGTCTAATCTGCGGCGACGTTGGTTACGGCAAAACTGAAATTGCCCTGAGAGCTGCCTTCAAATCGGTGAACGACGGCATGCAAGTGGCTATGTTGGTGCCTACAACTGTTTTGGCCCAACAGCATTACGTCACCTTCAGTGAACGTCTCAGCCCTTTCCCTGTCCGGGTGGAAGTATTGAGTAGGTTCCGCACACCAAAGGAACAGCAAGAGGTGATTAAGAGTCTCCTAGACGGCAGCGTAGACATCGTAATCGGGACCCACCGACTGCTCCAGAAAGATGTGAAATTCAAAGACCTGGGACTAGCGATAGTGGACGAAGAACAACGTTTCGGCGTTAGCCACAAAGAACGGCTGAAGCAGCTTCGTCAGCAAGTCGACGTACTGACCTTGAGCGCGACGCCCATACCGCGGACTCTGAACATGGCCCTGGCCGGCATACGTGACCTAAGCACTATGGACTCACCGCCAGAAGCCCGTCTCCCGGTTAAGACATTCGTTTCTGAGTATTCCGAAGACGTGATCAAAGAAGCCATCCTACGAGAGATGGAACGGGGCGGGCAGGTTTTCTACCTGCACAACCGGGTCCGAACGATTCATCAGGCAGCCTCGGAAATCAACAAGATTGTCCCTCAAGCCAAGGTAATGGTTGGCCATGGTCAAATGGGAGAATCAGAACTGGAAGACGTGATGGTGAGCTTTGGCAATGGCGATGCCGACGTTCTGGTCTGCACCACGATTATCGAGTCAGGCCTGGATATGCCTAATGTAAACACGCTAATCCTGGAAAGGGCCGACCGTTTTGGATTGGCTCAACTTTATCAATTACGCGGCCGGGTTGGGCGCAGCGAGCACCGCGCTTACGCCTACCTACTGGCCCCCAGAGGACGCCGCATCACCGAGCAGGCCGAACACCGTCTACAGGCAATTTTAGAAGCGTCAGAATTGGGCGCTGGATTCCGCATAGCCATGCGCGACCTGGAGATTCGCGGCGCGGGTAATATTCTGGGCGCGTCCCAGAGCGGCCACATCCAAGAAGTGGGACTCGACCTCTACACACAACTACTCAACGAAGCGGTCCGTGAATTGGATGAGGAGTCCGGCGACGGCGATGCAGATGCGCCGGATGTTGAAATGCCCCGGATTGAACTCCCCATGAACGCACGTATTCCCGAAGATTACATAGACCATTTGCCCACCAGATTAGCGGTCTACCAACGACTGGCCAAGATGGATGACGCTGATTACATCCCGGAGATTCGAGAAGAACTACGCGACCGTTTCGGCCCCCTACCAGAAGAGGTTGAGAACATTCTTACCCTTGCGGCCCTCAGGGTGTTGGCCGCCGATACAGGAGTGGAATCCATAGTTCAAGGCAATGACACAATCGTCATGGCCTTGAAGACCCCGGTAGGTGGAGCGCGAATTCCGCTGCAAAAGGCTCTTGGCCCGTCAGTACAAGTCGGCAACACTCAGATACAGATGTCGCTGCGTCGGCTAGGGGACGAATGGCTGTCCCGTTTGACCAGAGTTCTTGAGAGATTCTTGGCCTTCCAAGAGAATCTCCGGCAGATTGCGGCCTCAACATCTACCGGTTAAGGACTTAAAATCAAGGCCTTACACGAAACCGCACCGAGTTACTGATAGTGGATTCCGACGGACCTACATCGTCAGATCCGCATCTAATTTGTCAAAATGAACGCTAGCATATGTCACCGTTTGCTGAACCGATACTCTTCGCAACCTCGGAGACCGACGGAGGATACTTTGAGGCGAAATCCATGCATTAACCGGTTAATCGACTCTCTGACTGGTAAAAATTCAAGCAGGCTTGGGTTTTTAATACCGTTGGGTTTGATATTGGCCGTAGCTGCGATTGCCTGCAGCAGCGACAGTTTATCAATAATGGGGGATGAATCATCCGGTTCCGGAGACAGAGCGCCAAACTTCTCGATGACCATGTTCCAAGGTGAAGGAGTGGTCGGTGGTCAAGAAGTTGACCTTCACAGTTTGGTCGGCCCAAAGCCAATTGTGCTCAATTTCTGGGCTGGACTATGCCCCCCGTGCCGAGCTGAGATGCCAGATCTACAAGAGTTCAACGAAGACTACCAAGGCAGTGCATTGTTACTGGGGATAGACTTGGGCCAGTTCACAGGTCTCGGAAACCTCAAAAATGCCAAAGAGCTACTCGGTGAGTTACAGGTTACTTACCCTGCCGGGTTCACCAGCGACAGTAGTGTCATCAAGGATTACAAGGTCTTGGGTATGCCCACCACAATATTCATCGACACCGACGGAAATATCTTCAACAAGTGGACCGGTGCGCTAAATAAAAGTGTCTTAGAGAAAGAAACTCAAAAAATGCTGGATTAATAGGCCAGCACTGGCTCAATAAGAATCCAAACTCATTTGGTCTTTGATTAGGTCCGAAGTCGCTTTATTTTTCTAGTCGCATCGAACGACCAATTACAGCTATCTTGCGGTATAATATTAGGATTCCTGTCCAGAGCCCAATTCCGACTGGGAAGCGGTAGCTCAGCAGGTAGAGTCGGGGTGTAGCGCAGGGGTAGCGCGCTGCGTTCGGGACGCAGAGGTCGGAGGTTCAAATCCTCTCACCCCGACCATCTTCTTTACGAAACACATAGGTTTAAATACCATTTCCGATGATGTTCGCTTCCATTAAGTGGATACTCCACTCTTAAAACTATGGATTTACGTGGTATGGCCCCTCGATTGAGGGGTTTTTTCATGCCTAAAATGGTGGCTAAAATCCCCAGTAGGTAAACCACAGCATTAAGCTTGTCTATGGGCTCCGGTGACGGGTCTGATCTCATCCGCTTTCCACCGGGTATATAGAGTTCAATCGGGCATGATACCACTTGCCTACTCGCAACTCTCCTCTATAATCCACGCATAAATAGTAAGAGGGGTAAACGATGTCGATCGGGTGGGCAATCATCAGCGCCGGAGACTATGCCGATTCCAGGGGCGCTCCAGGTATCAAACAGGCTGAGGGCGGCAAGTTGGTGGCGGTGCAGAGCCGTAACCAGAGTCGCGCCGACGCCTTTGCCGAGAAACACGGGGCCCAGATGGCCTACACGTCAGTTGAGGATGTTCTGGCTGATTCGAGAATCGATGCGGTCTACATCACCGCCCCCAACCACCTGCACGTCGAATACACCAAAATGGCCGCCAACGCCGGCAAGCATGTTTTGGTAGAAAAACCACTGTCGTTGAACATGGCAGACGGCATAAATGTTCTGCAGGTCTGCCGGGACCGTAGCATAAAAGTAGGCGTTGGCCTGCACCTGCGCCACCACCCTGGTCACATCGAAACCCGGCGACTAGTGGCAGATGGAGCGCTGGGCACTGTTGCCTTAGCACAATCTCAGATTGGACAGGGAGAACGCGGGAACGTTCACCCAGAGCCCAGATCCGGCCTGCGCGATTGGTGGACGCATCCCGAGTTGGTTGGTGGGGCCTTTTCGATGTTGACCATTGGCGTCCACGCCATAGACGACCTCCAATTCCTGCTGGGCCAGCAGGTGGTGGAGCTCGCCGCCATTACAGACGGACAGACGACCGAGAGGCCTCTCGAGAACCTGGCCACCATGTGTCTACGCTTCGACGGTGGCACCATTGGGACCATGTGCTGCGGAATGCGCCTGCCCGATTTCCAGAACGATGTTTCACTCTACGGAAGCGAAGGCAAAGTTATACTGGCTGACGGCTCGTGGCCGCGCCTGCAAGGGGAACTCCGGGTGTCCAGCAAAACCATGAACACCACCGTCACTTACGAGCCGGACTTCGTATACCTGGTGAAGAAGAACATTGAAGACTTCCAACAAGCCATCACTGAAAACCGAGAACCGGCTGCCTCAGGAGCTCATGGCCTTAAGCTGGTTCAATTAACGGAAGCCATGGTTGAATCGGCTAAGACCGGCAGAACAATCAAGCTGGATCCCCTGCCTTACTATTAAATCTGTCTAAGACCCCCGGTGACGGGTTCTAAAGATTAGGCTATATAAAAGGCCACCGAACGACCTAAATTCGATGGTCTTATCGTGTGGCAATATGCTAATCATTTGTTTCATCAAGCTCGTCTGAACCATGAATTATAGCTCGACATTGTGCCTAAAGTTGGGAAGGTGGTGTTCCCTAAACATTAAACCACGCTGGGTTCATTCCCAAATCCGATCGAAAGTTCGGCTAGTACGGTGGATTCGTAATTTCCCCTTGCAGGCACCCGTCGGACACCAAGCAAATGGCTGGGGATACCTCCCTGACTGGAGATCATGAATCACATCATTTGGCACGTATTTACCGCAGTATGGACAAGGATCGGCTAACGGGTCCTTGTCATTGCCCTCATTTGGACGCTGCACTCTACCAGTAGACATATTCCGTTCCCTTGTTCGAGTTAAGTTCTGCAATATAAGACAGATTAACTAAGTTACTCAGATACGACTGGGTTGGTCAGCACACCAATCTCCGGAATCTCAATTTCCACTACGTCACCATGCTTCATATCATCAACTGCACCGGGAGCGCCGGTTAGTACTAGATCTCCTGGGTGCAGCGTGACAAACTGGCTGATTCTACTGACGGTCTCGTAGCAGTTAAAGGTCATCCCGGAAGTGCTACCTCGATCGATTTCCTTTCCGTTGACCCTGGTAATAATGTCCACAGCCTGAGGATCAATATCTGTTTCGATATATGGACCGACTGGGCCAAAGGTATCGCTGGTCTTCTTCCGCCAGTTGGTGGGGTCATCGTGCCAAGAGCCTTCACTGCTTACGTCATTGGCACAGGTGTAACCAATGATAAAATTGGGCGCATCTTCGGGCGTAATTCTTCTAGCGGGCTTACCAATGACTATGACCAGTTCTCCCTCGTAATGAACGTAGTCTGACTCTTTTGGCAGGACTATGGTGTCACCCTGGCCAATAATGCAACTGACTCCCTTCTGCCAAGGCCGAAAAACCTGAGCTTCATCCACAAATCCAGAGTCTAGGTTTTCCACCTGATGAGCCACGTGGTCGGCATAATTAAGCCCCACCGCCCAGAAACTGCGTGGCCTGGTGGGCGGCAATATTTTAACCTTGCTGATGGGATACCTGGCATCTGTGAAATGATGCTGACCAAAAATGTCTCCCTGGATAACTCGAAGCTGGTCATCCTCTACGACGGCATAACTCTCCCAGCCATTGATCTCAAATCTAGCAAACTTCATGGGAGCTCCTCATATCAATTACATTAATATTTGGGGCCTATGATAAATGAATCACAGAATACCGGGTACCCCCACTCAATTCTTCGTCCACGAGAATTCGCAGTTCGGCTGCACCACCCCTCTTTGACTTCTAAATTCTCAGTGATAAGCTGAATGTCAATTTACGATAAAACCTAGGAGTCGATTATGGCCCTAAAAGAAGCCGCCCACGAACTAGAACAAGGCGATTACAAACTACCTGACACCGGGCGTCCGGTTGTTCGGTCAACTAAGGGCGTAATCTCCAGCGGTCACTATCTTAGCTCCATGGCTGGCATGCGAATGCTCTTGAAAGGCGGCAACGCCTTCGACGCCATTGTCGCTGCGAGCTTGGCGGCCGCCGTAATAGAGCCAATTGCCTCCTATTCCCTGGCGGCCGAGGGAGTATTCATGCTATACGACGCCGAATCGGACAAAATGCTATCCCTCAGCGGCCAGGGTACTGCTCCGGCCAAGGCCACTGCCGACTTCTACAAATCCCAGGGATTTCAGCGCATCCCCACCGGCCCTGGCAAGGACGCCCATCTGTCATTCACCGTACCCGGTATCGTAGACGCTCTCATATCTATGCTAGAACGCTACGGCAGCCTGACAATTGAGGAAATCCTTGAGCCGGCTATCGAGTATGCCGAGGAAGGCATTCCCAACTATGAGTACATGCTCAACCGCCTTAAGTCGGCCAACACTCCGATCCAATTCGACAACTATCCTCCCGGCGGATGGGATGTATTCTTCAACGACCGAGAAATCCCCGAACCTGGTTCAACTCTAATTCAGCCTGGCTTGGCCAATACGCTAAAGGCCATGTCCGCCGCCGCCATTCCCGGAGACCGCGCGGCCGGACTAAAGGCAGCACGGGATGTTTTCTACACCGGATCCATCGCCAAGAAGATTGTGGATTCCGCAGCCAGTGTCGGCGGCATCCTCACAATGGACGATCTAGCCAACTACAAAAGCATATTTGGTGAGCCTGTTTGCAGCACCTTCCAAGGTCATGAAATTCTGGGCCACGATACCTGGACACAAGCCCCCGTGCTCCAACAAACCCTGAATATCCTGGAGCACTTCGACCTTAAGGCCATGGGCCACAACAGCCCAGAGTACATTCACACAGTCTCCGAGGCTCTAAAGCTAGCGTTTGGCGACCGTGAAGCCTATTACGGAGACCCTGAACGCGCAGAAGTTCCTATCGACGGATTGCTATCCAAGGAATATGCAGCCGAGCGCGTCGGTCTGATCGATCCAGAGCGAGCACTCCCGGAACAAGCCGCTCCTGGAGACCCTTGGAAGTATTCCAAGGGAAGCGGAGTGGTACCCTCTGGCACGCTGAAAGCCACCAACGGAGCGGCGGGTAACGGAGCGGCGGACGATTCTGCTCATGAAGGCACCACCCACGTTTCAGTGCTGGACAACAAAGGCAATATGGTCTGCGGCACAATCAGTGGCGGAGCTTTTGCTAAGTCGGTATTCTTTCCAGAGATCGGATGTGCACTCAGCACCAGAATAGAAATGTTCAACTGTGAAGAAGGGCATCCAAACGTGGTGGAACCGGGCAAGCGTCCCCGCACCACTCTAATCAACTATATGGCCCGAAAAGACGGCCAGACGGTGATGACCATCGGTTGTCCCGGAGGCGACAATCAGGCCCAGGCCAACGTGCAGTTGGTTCTGAACTCCCTGGTATTTGGCATGGACCCTCAA
>Ga0209034_10000038_pt1 | contig 60044 bp, 55 predicted proteins | sample MarorgKNORR_S2LV_2_FD_188219 | JGI IMG/M metagenome (GOLD analysis project Ga0209034, IMG submission 188219) | Marine microbial communities from the Southern Atlantic Ocean, analyzing organic carbon cycling - 250m_A/KNORR_S2/LV (SPAdes) (version 2) | ecosystem: Environmental > Aquatic > Marine... | reverse complement strand
GGCCGGCATGAAAGCTAGTCCCGCAAGCAACAATCTGTACGCTCTTGGCCTTATCAAAGACAGCCGATGCATTGACACCGAAAGCCTGCTCAAATACTTTTTTGTCACTTATACGGCCATCCAGCGTGTCCTTTATAGCGCGTGGTTGTTCATGAATTTCCTTGAGCATGAAGTGCTTGAATTCACCCTTCTCTGCATCCTTTGAGCGGGCCTGCACCTTTGTTACTTTTCGATTAACTTTACGTGTGCCGTGCCACACTTCGATATCATTCAGTGTAATCCTGGCAACGTCCCCTTCCTCAAGATAAATAAAGCGATCTGTCACTTGGCCTAGGGCTAAGGGATCCGAAGCGACAAAATTTTCGCCAATCCCGACACCAATGACCAGGGGACTGCCGCTACGGGCAACGACAATCTGATCGGGTTCAGTGTTGTCGATAACACAAATCCCGTAAGCGCCTTGCAGCTTCTTGATGGTGCGCTTGGTGGCTTCCAGCAAAGATCTCTTGCCATGATCTCTGGCTCTATGAATCAGATGCGCTATCGTTTCACTGTCTGTTTGTGTCTTGAATACATAACCATCTTCAATCAGCTTGTCTCGCAAGACCTCATGATTTTCGATTATGCCGTTATGAACAATAGCAATCTGTTTTTGCGAATTATGAGGATGGGCGTTGCTTACGGTGGGCTTGCCGTGCGTAGCCCAGCGGGTATGGGCTATTCCTAGAGCACCACGTAGCTTAGCTTTTGAGGCGGACTTTATTAGCTTTTTTACCTGACCAACGGTTTTAAGGTCTTTTATCTTTTCGCCCGAGTCATTGAGCAATGCGATACCAGCAGAGTCATAGCCTCTGTATTCCAAGCGCCTGAGGCCTTCCAGCAGGATGCCGGATACATTACGTTCTGCGATCGCCCCTACAATTCCACACATGGCTTACAACTATTTAACTACTCTTTCTCAGGTTTGGTAGGGCGTTTCCAGCGGGCTATGTTTCTTTGCTTGGCCCTGCCTACCGCAAGGTTTTCTGCAGGCACGTCATTATTTATTGCAGAACCCGCTGCAACAAAGGCTTCATCTTCTAGCCTAATAGGTGCGACAAGGACACAATTGGAACCAATGAAGACGTTATTGCCCAGTACGCTTTTGTGCTTGTTAGCTCCGTCGTAATTACAAAAAATAGTGCCCGCACCAATATTACACCCCTGACCAATCTCAGCATCCCCTATGTAAGCTAGATGGTTTGCTTTTGAGCCTGCCCCTATTTTAGAGCCCTTAATTTCAACAAAGTTTCCAATCTTTACGCCTTCATCCAGAGTCGTGCCAGGTCTAATTCTTGCGTAAGGTCCAACAACACTGTCCCTTCCTATAGTGGCTCCATCTATGTTGGTTCCTGGCAAAATCTGTACACCATCACCGAGCGTAGCCGCTCTTATCACTGTGTTAGCGCCAATTTCCACGTTGTCGCCGAGCGTTACGGTATCTTCAAAAATGACGTTGACATCAATGACACAATCTTTCCCACACTCAACTGTGCCTCGTATATCGACTCTGCTTGGGTCTTTCAGCGTTACGCCCGCGTCCATTAGTTCTTGCTGTTTTTTCATTTGGTAGCATTTCTCCAACAATGCTAATTGGGCCTTGTCGTTTACACCCTGGACCTCGATTTCATCCGGATGGGTTGTTGCCTTTATCTGACAGCCCTCACTTACTGCAAACCCAATAATATCAGTTAGATAATATTCGGACTGTTGATTGTTGTTGCTGACTTTTCCTAACCACTTCTCCAGCTTTTTAGCCGGAATGCACATGATGCCACTGTTAACTTCTTTTATCTGCTTTTGTTCTTCGTTGGCATCTTTTTCTTCTACTATCGCTGCCACCCTCCCTGCTTCATCGCGAATGACGCGCCCAAGCCCACTCGGATTTTCTGTCTGCACCGTAAGCAAAGCTACAGTTTCCAGATCCATTTGCTCCAGTAATCCGTTCAACGTCACCGATTTGATAAGTGGAACATCTCCATATAGAACCATTACCCAGTTGCGCTCATCCCCGGTATCAACATCGGGCAATGCTTGCTGAACCGCATGCCCTGTGCCGAGCCGCTCGGCTTGAAGGACCCAGTTTATATCTAGTGCCTCTCCGTCTTTAAAGTAGCCTCGTATTTGGGCCGCCTCAAACCCCACCGCCACGTGGATGTTACTTGGGTTAAGCTCGCGAGCTGTCAACATAACGTGCTCGAGCATGGCCCGGCCGCCTATGCTGTGCAGCGCTTTCGGGGTTTCTGAAAACATCCTGGTGCCTTCACCGGCCGCCAGAATTATCACTTCCATCGCCTTTCCCTTAGCATGTCAGCTGGAAACTCTACGAAGAGAGTATCAAAAAAAAAGGTAGCTCTCGCTACCTTTCTTTAATGAATTGGGCCGCCGTTACTATGCGCGATTCTTCAGCTGCCGAAGTGCGCGGAGTTGCGCAGCGGCCTCCGCTAGCTGGGCGGCAGCTGCGCCATAATCCATCTCAGCGCTCTGATCTCCCATCGCCTTCTCCGCATCCTCCAGCGCTTTCACAGCCGCTGCTTCATCCACATCATCAGCTCTTAAGGCAGTGTCAGTGAGGAGCGTAACTGCGTTACTTTGAACCTCTAGAAACCCGCCGGAGACATAAAACACCTCCTCGTCACCACCTTCCTTAATGAGCCTTACAGGGCCAGGAATCAAGGCGGTCAACAGAGGCGCGTGCCCCGACCCAATACCGAGGTCCCCCACTGAACCGGATGCCACGAGCATTTCAACGGGACCGGAGAAAATGCTCTTCTCGGCGCTCACGATGTCACATTGTATTGTTAGAGGCATAGGTTTCTCGTTACGTAACCACTGTTACAAGCTTTTCGCCTTTTCTACAGCTTCTTCGATTGTGCCAACCATAGCAAACGCTTGCTCTGGCAGATGGTCATATTCACCGTCGAGAATTGCCTTAAACCCGGCAATCGTGTCCTTCAGTGAAACGTACTTTCCTGGAGCGTTGGTAAATACCTCCGCCACTGTAAACGGCTGCGACAGGAACTGGGAAATGCGTCGTGCCCGATATACTGTCTGCTTATCCTCGTCCGACAATTCATCCATACCCAGAATCGCAATAATATCTTTCAATTCTTTGTAACGTTGCAACACTCCTTGCACGCCGCTGGCTACATCGTAGTGCTCCTGCCCGACAACCAATGGGTCCAGCTGACGAGAGCTGGAATCAAGCGGGTCCACCGCAGGATAGATACCCAGCGCTACGATTTCTCGAGACAACACCACTTTCGCGTCAAGGTGCGCAAAAGTAGTTGCCGGTGAAGGGTCCGTCAAATCATCCGCCGGCACATATATCGCCTGAATTGAAGTAATGGAACCGGCTTTGGTGGAAGTGATACGCTCTTGCAGAGCGCCCATTTCCTGAGCCAGCGTCGGTTGATACCCCACCGCCGAGGGCATACGCCCAAGCAAAGCCGACACCTCGGTGCCTGCGAGCGTGTACCGATAGATATTATCGATAAAAAGGAGTACGTCTCGTCCTTCATCGCGGAACTTCTCTGCCATGGTCAACCCTGACAAAGCCACGCGCAGACGGTTACCAGGAGGCTCATTCATCTGACCATACACCATTGATACTTTTGACTCGCCTTCCAAGTCGATAACTTTTGATTCTTGCATTTCATGATAAAAGTCGTTGCCTTCACGAGTACGCTCCCCCACCCCTGCAAATACAGATAGTCCAGAGTGTTCAGTGGCGATATTGTTAATTAGTTCCATCATAGCTACGGTCTTTCCTACACCGGCTCCACCGAAAAGCCCAACTTTTCCGCCCTTGGCAAATGGGCAAACTAAATCAACAACCTTGATGCCTGTTTCTAACAACTCGTTGGTAGTAGACAGCTCTTCGTAAGTAGGCGCATCCCGATGAATCGGCATGCGCTCCTTCTCTCCGATCGGACCCAGCTCGTCGATAGGCCGGCCAAGTACGTCCATAATGCGCCCCAGGGTTTCGGTTCCCACAGGAACCGAAACCGGTGCACCTGTGTCCTTCACATCCAGCCCCCGACTAAGACCTTCAGCACTACCCAATGCTATGGTGCGGACCACGCCATCACCTAACTGCTGTTGAACTTCCAAAGTCACCTCAGTGCCGTCGACGGTTAACGCGTCATACACCTGTGGGACGCTCTTGCGCTCAAACTCCACGTCGATTACCGCGCCTATTATTTGTACGATTCGACCACTGCTCATCTACGGTTCCTCAATCTCTTTTTTAATCAATGATTCAATGAATAAGACTTATACGGCGGCTGCCCCACCAGCTATCTCGGATAGCTCTTGTGTAATTGCCGCCTGCCTTGCCTTGTTATAGACAAGGCCAAGTTCTTCTATCAATTCCCCCGCGTTATCCGACGCATTCTTCATCGCAAGCATTCTTGCCGCCTGCTCACAAGCATTATTCTCCACCACCGCTTGGTAGACCTGTGACTCGATAAATCGCAACAAAAGTCCGTCCAGTAATTCCTTGGCGTCAGGCTCATACAAGTAGTCCCAGTGATGCCTAAGATCTTCTTCTTCTGAAGGCAACAGAGGCAATAACTGGTTAACCGTTGGTTTATGTGTCATGGTATTAATGAAATCATTGGTGACGATCATTAGCCGGTCGATCTCTTGATTATCAAACTTTTCCAGCATTATTCTTACGGCGCCAATTACATCGGCTACTTCAGCGGCCTCGCCAATATCGCGAATCGCGGCAACAACATTCCCTCCGAAATTATTAAAAAAGGTGGCCGCCCTAGCGCCGATGGTGCAGATATCAATCTCAATGTCCTTTTCAGCCCATTCTTGCATGGAAGCGACAGTTGCCTTGAACAAGTTAATATTCAACCCGCCACACAGACCACGGTCAGTAGATACCACGATATAGCCGAGCCTTTTGACATCACGGGTATCAAAATAAACATGTCGATACTCTGGCGTTGAATTAGCAATGTGGCCAATCACGGACCGAATCCTATGGGCATAGGGCTTACCCAGTTTCATGCGATTCTGCGCCTTTAGCATCTTGCTGGCCGAAACCATTTCCATTGCTTTGGTGATCTTCTGAGTATTCTCAATACTCGCGATCTTATTTCTTATTTCTTTGCCGCCTGCCATCTGTGGTTATTGCCTTTTCTCTTTCTTAGCTCTTCGTTATTAAAATAGTCCTTTAGCCCTACCAAGTCTGCGTGGAGACAAATTTTTCCATTATTTCTTTGAACTTTGCCTCGAGCTCGTCATTCCAATCTCCGGTCTCATTGATCTGGGCCACAAGCTCGCTGTATTCAGCGTTTACAAATGAAAGTAGCGCCGCTTCAAAATCGAGCACCTTATTCAAAGGAACTTCTTTCAGATACCCTTCATTCGCCGCATAAATTGAAATTCCCATCTCGGCAATCTGCAGGGGTGAGTATTGCTTCTGCTTCATCAGCTCTGTAACACGTTGCCCATGTTCTAACTGAGCACGGGTGGCATCATCAAGGTCCGATGCAAAGGCTGAGAAAGCTGCCAGCTCTCGGTACTGGGCCAAAGCAATGCGAACACCGCCGCCAAGCTTCCGTATAATTTGCTTCTGAGCAGCTCCCCCCACACGGGAAACCGATATACCCGGATTCATTGCCGGGCGGATACCAGAATTGAACAAGTCAGTTTCCAGGAAAATCTGGCCATCGGTAATGGAAATCACATTGGTCGGCACGAATGCTGAAATGTCACCAGCCTGGGTCTCAATAATTGGGAGCGCTGTCAACGACCCAGTCTTTCCCTTAACCTCACCATCGGTGAATTTTTCAACGTAGCTAGCGTTTACTCTGGCTGCACGCTCCAAAAGACGGGAGTGCAGGTAGAACACATCTCCGGGATAGGCCTCGCGCCCAGGAGGACGGCGCAGTAGCAAAGAGATTTGGCGATACGCCCACGCTTGCTTTGTTAGGTCATCATAAATAATCAGAGCATCCTGGCCGCGATCACGATAGTACTCACCAATAGTGCAGCCGGAATAAGGGGCAATGAACTGCATAGCGGCAGGGTCAGAGGCTGTTGCGGCAACCACAACGGTGTACTCCATTGCTCCATGCTCTTCTAGCTTTTGCACCACATTAGAAATAGAAGAAGCCTTCTGGCCAACCGCCACGTAGACACATTTACAGTCCTTGCCTTTCTGGTTGATGATAGTGTCGATCGCAACAGCGGTTTTACCCACCTCTCGGTCACCAATTATTAGCTCCCGCTGACCACGGCCTATGGGGGTCATGGAATCAATTGATTTCAGCCCTGTTTGTACCGGTTCGGCCACGGATTGGCGAGCAATAACACCAGGCGCAACTTTTTCGATAGCGTCACTGAGTTTAGCTTCTACCGGCCCCTTCCCGTCGATGGGCTTGCCCAGGGCATCAACTACCCGTCCTTCTAGCTCAGGGCCAACGGGCACTTCCAGAATACGCCCCGTACAGCGACAAGTCTGGCCTTCTTTAAGTTGCAGATAGTCGCCTAATACCACAGCGCCGACAGAGTCTCTTTCGAGGTTCAATGCAATACCATATAGACCGCCCTCAAATTCGATCATCTCCCCATACATTACGTCCGCCAGTCCATGGATACGGATGATGCCGTCCATGACGCTTACTATGGTCCCTTCATTCTTGGCTTGCACGGACACATCGAGGGTGTTTATGCGTTCTTTGATAATTTCACTGATTTCAGATGGATTCAGTTGTTGCATGCTTATTTCCTATTTCCTACTTATTCAGGAATTCATTGATTCGGCCAGTTTATTCAACTTGCCTCGGACAGAGCTATCGATCACTGTATCGCCTGCTCTTATGACTGCGCCTCCAAGAAGAGACTGATCAATGCTAGTTGCTAAATTAATGTCGCGCTCGAGCCGCTTCTTGAGTGCTTTTGCCAGCTTTCCAGAAACTTCTGAGCTAATTTTAAAAGCTGTTGTAATCTCTACGTCCACCGATTTCTCTTGATTGGCTTTAAGGTTTTCAAATAACTCAGAAACCTCAGGGAGCAGTGCCAATCGCTTGTTCTCTGATAACAACCGTATAAAATTTTGGCCCTTCTCATTTAATTCTTCGCCACAAACCTCAATGAACGAATCAGCGGCCTGCTCCGAAGTTAACGATGGCGAAGACATCACAGACGAAACTGTTTCATTAGCAGCGATGCCCGCGGCTAACGACAACATGCGTGACCAGCCCTCTAGCGCCGCATCAGCGAGCGCGACATGGAACGCGGCTTTCGCATAAGGTCTTGCTAAGGTAGTTAATTCCGCCATTGTCTCTTACTAGGATTTACTCGACTGCGCCTCTGGCCTATAAGTCTGAAGCTAGTTTTTTTAGCATTTCTTCATTTGCCGCTTGATCAATGGACTGCTCAAGAATCTTCTCTGCGCCCGCTACCGCTATAGCGGATACCTGGGTTCGCAAAGCCTCCTTGGCACGATTAACTTCCTGATCAATCTCAGCCTGGGCGCCGGTGATGATACGTTGCCCCTCTTCACGTGCCTGTTCTTTCGCCTCGTCCGCTATTTGTGCAGCACGCTTATTTGCCTGGTCAATAATCGAGGCAGCTTCTGTTTTTGCTTCCTTAAGGCGCTCCGTTACTTTGCGTTGTGCCTGTTCCAGATCTTTTTCTGCTCGTGCCGCTGCCTCCAGACCATCAGCTATTCGCTTCTTACGCTCTTCTAATATGACCTCAAACAGCGGCCACACATATTGCTTACAGACCCAAAGAAAAACCAGAAAGGCGATAGATTGGCCAATCAAAGTAGCATTAAAATTCACGGTATTTCCTCCCGCTTGCCGCCTTTGTCTTAACCACCTAACGCGGCAGTGAATGGATTAGCAAACGTAAACCACATGCCAATACCAATACCAATCATAGTAACCGCATCGATAAGGCCCGCTACCAAGAACATTGACCCCTGTAGCTTGGGGGCCAGCTCTGGTTGTCTTGCAGACCCTTCCAGTAATTTGCCTCCCAGAATGCCGAAGCCAATCGCCGTGCCTGCAGCGCCCAAGCCCAGCACCAGCAAAACGCCGAGTACTGTGTTAGCCAATATCATTTCCATTTTTCCCTCCAGATTCTCTTCAGTTCAGAAATAGTAATAAATTAGTGATGTGGCACCTCATGCGCCGCATTCAAGTACACGATGGTTAGCATCATAAATACAAATGCCTGTAATGGAATTACCAATAAGTGAAATACGGCCCAAACAAAGTGTGCGGGCAACTGCCAAAACCCTAGTAACGCGATCAACAGAAAAAGTAGCTCGCCAGCATAGAGGTTACCGAACAGCCGTAACCCAAGCGAAATGGGCTTGGCGAATAAAGTTGGTATTTCCACAACCAGGTTGAATGGAAGCATCCACTTGCCAAAAGGGTGGAAGGCTAGCTCACCAAGAAACCCGCCCAGACCTTTATTCTTTACACTGTAGTAGATGATCATCATAAAGACCGTGAACGATAACCCCATGGTTATGTTCGGGTCGGTGGTGGGCACGATTTTGAATGGGGCATTTTCGAAGTGGAACACTTCGGCAGCTGTAATTTCAAAAGCCTTAGTTATCCAATCAACCGGCACTAAATCCATAGTGTTCATTAGCAGAATCCAGAAGAGCAGTGTCAGAGCTAGAGGCCCGATCAGCTCATTTTTATAGTGGAAGGTCTCGCTAACACGTGCGTCAACGAACTCTACTACCCACTCAACAAAATTCTGAACACCGCTGGGTTTATCGATTGAAGCATTCTTGCCAACTGAGTAAAAGAACCATAGAAATAGGGAGCCTAAGAACACTGACCACCCCAGCGTGTCGACATTCACAGCCCAGAAGCCCATCTCCGCCGCCTCTTCCGGAGTATGAGCAAACCCCCAGTGACCGTCGTGTGTTCGGCCCAAGGTCAGAAAAGACAAATGGTGGGTAATGTATTCCTGTGCTGTTTGCTCGCCAGCATGTTCAGCGACCAAGTGGGCTGCGTCTTCTAACTCTGCCATGAAGAAACTCTATCCATTGCCTTAAATTCGTGCCCTAACATTAAGGGCATCTCGTTCCCTTTGCGCTTTGTCGCCCGTCGGGCTGTAACTAATCAGGCCTGACACCATCACGCCGACGAAGTGCGTTGCCACAAACCCGAGTATCAACGCGAGCTCATTCAAATTAGTTATTAAAGTAAAGCTCAGTGCAAAGAGCACCAGGGTGATTCCAATCTTGCCGAACTCCCCTCTTATGAAGCTCTTAAAAACTTTGTCCGCATTGCGCGCGCCTCTGTATTTGAACGCTTGCATGACGAAGTAACTGTTAGATAAAACACTGATCAGGCCTCCCAGCATTACCGAGTAGGCCAAAACGCTGCCTGAAAGCAACAGAGAAATTAGGGCCATTAACGATGTTACAACCACTTGTGCAACGATCACTCTATGGACCGGCGGGGCTTTTAGATTAGTCACAAACCTGACTTTTTTTTGATTAGCTTTTTTGTTGAGCCCGACACCCAAAACATCTGTACTAAACACCTTAAATTTGCAGCGGTGAAGACCAAAGCACGCGCATTATAGGGATTTTATAAGGCCTAATCAACAGCGCATAAGGGACAATTTTTGCGGCAGAAATTTGCTAATTTATGTGGGACAAAATACCGTCCAATTCATCCAGGGAATTGTATTTTACGACAAGCCGCCCCTTCCCTTTGGCTGTGTGCTGCAGCAGAACTTTAGCACCAAGCTTGCCTGCTAGGGTTTCCTCCAAATTCTTGATGTCGGGATCAACAGCCTTAGACGCCTTGCCAGAACCATCGCCCGATAATATGCGCCTAACCAGTGATTCCGTCTGCCGCACGGACAGTCCGCGACCCACAACCGCACGGGCCGTTTTGGCCTGCTGGACATCAGGTAGGGCCAGCAGCGCTCTAGCATGCCCCATCTCAAGCTCGCCGCGCTCTAACATACGGCGCGCATCGGTGTGCAACCCAATAAGCCGAATCAAGTTGGTTACAGTGACTCTGGATTTTCCAACGGCATCTGCCACCTCCTGCTGGGTCAGTTCAAATTCGTCCTGCAACCGTTTCAGCGCCATGGCTTCTTCGATAGGATTGAGATTTTCCCTTTGGATATTCTCGATCAGCGCCATAGCAATAGCGGCCTCATCTCCAACGGGCTTAATTATGGCCGGTATCGTATCCAATCCTGCTATTTGGCTGGCTCGCCAGCGCCGCTCGCCCGCGATGATTTCGTATTTGTCAGCAGAGATTGGCCGAATGACTATAGGTTGCATAACGCCCTGGTTTCTTATGGACGCTGCTAGCTCTTGGAGCGCTTCTTCATGCATATCTGTTCGTGGCTGGTATTTCCCCCGCTGAATTAGGTCTATCGGAATATTTCTAAGATCACCATCCTTATCAGCGGCAGCAGTCGGGGGGCGCTCCCTTGGCTTGCCTAGCAGGCTGGCCATGGTATCGGTGCTGCCGGAGGATAAGAGTGCGTCTAGTCCTTTGCCGAGCTTCTTTTTATCTGCCATCTTCGTTTGTCACCGGTGATGGGTTATTCGGGGTTTTATACAATCCATCCTCACAATCTAGAGATCCCTGCGGCCGCTTCGTCGTACCGCCGCAGCATTTCGCCAGCCAGAGCCAGATAAGCGATTGCTCCCCGCGACCGTTTGTCATACTTAATTGCGGGCTTACCGTAGCTTGGTGCTTCTGCAAGGCGAACATTCCTGGGCACCACGGTGCGATAAACTGCATCACCAAAATAGTTAAACAGTTGCCCATTTACTTCAGTGGTCAGCTTGTTGCGGGGATCATACATGGTGCGCAAGATGCCTTCTATTTTAAGTTCTGGGTTCAGTCTTTCCTTTATTGTGCTTATGGTATCCATCAAAGCTGACAACCCTTCTAGCGCATAGTACTCACACTGCATGGGTATAACTACGCCATCGGCTGCCGCCAAGGCATTAATTGTTAGCATGTTAAGAGAAGGCGGACAATCAATAACAACGAAGTCGTAGCGTTGCCTAACCGCTTCTACTATTTCGCGCAATCTGGTTTCCCTGTTTTCGCCAGTGACAAGATCCACCTCAGCAGCGACAAGATCCCCATTGGCTGGCAACAAATCGTAATCTACATTTTCAGGCCTGGCGACGACGTCATCAAATTCAGATTCATGCGTAAGTAGATCGTAGACTGATTCCTCTAGGGCATTTTTATCAATCCCGGACCCCATTGTTGCGTTGCCCTGTGGGTCAAGGTCTATAAGTAATACGCTTTTAAGTGTTACCCTCAGGGAAGCGGCCAGATTAACTGAGGTAGTAGTTTTCCCCACTCCTCCCTTCTGATTGGCAATAGCTAAAACTTTGCTCACCATTTCATCCGCTCAAATCAGTATCTAGCCTCATGTTTTTAATCTCTAGCATGTCCTTCTTTACACATCAACTCAACAACATGCCGTTGTGAGTTTTCACCAGGGACCTTGAGTTTTTCTATCCGGGAAACCAAAACGTCATTTGGCAGTGCGGTGATTTCTTCTCCTGGATAACGTCCTTTCATCGCCAACAGTTTACAAGATTTGTTCCTTCTGGAAGAGAGCAGGTGTCTAGTTTTCACTACCAGCTCTTCCAGGGAAGAAAAAGCTCGGCTGATGACCATATCAATTTGCCGGTTACTTTCATAGTGCTCAACCCGACAATTTTCGACGGTTACATTCGACAGCCCAAGCTCGGTCTTTACCTGAAACAGAAACCGTGTTTTCTTGCCATTGCTGTCCACCAAGATAAATTCTTTGTCTGTATTTAAGATCGCCAAGGGGATTCCAGGAAGCCCGGCACCAGACCCAGCATCCACAACAGTCTTTCCGCTCAGGTAAGGGTGGATGGTGAGGCTGTCCAGAACATGACGGCGTACCATAGAGGCTATATCAGTACTAGCGACCAGGTTAATTTTGTGATTCCACTTCTCAAGCAGCTTTAGATACTGGGCCAACCGAGATACCAGATTCTCTTCTCCGCAAACCCCCATTGATCGAAGGCCCTTTCTCAACTCGCGGTCAGGGGAATCATACATAAGGATTTTCCGCCTCTGCTTGAGAGGCTATAAATATAGGGTGTTCTTTCAGAGGTAATTCTCACCCACACTGCACGCGACGATCCTGCTCAAATGGCTATAGGGTAAGCCGGTCTCCTCATGCCAGGCATTGAACTGGTCTTGCACTTTCTTCAGATCACGCTTGCTTGAAGGTTGCTCCGCGATATCCAGGCCAACACTTTTTAGTGTCACCACCACATCACGGGTCAGCACGAAACAATCTTTTCCAACTCTTCGCAAAAACCACAGTGCACTCTGTCCACCAAGACGAGAACCATGCTGCTTTAAATGGGCCATCAACCCGATCTGATCCGACTCTGGCCAGCGCCCGAGAAAATTGCCAAACCTTCCAAATTCACGGGCGGTTTGCTGAATAAAAAAAACATTCTCCTGCAAGGCCTTGATCTTCTGCCAGTTGCGAACTACTCGCCGGTCGCTGGTATAGGCTTCCCATTGTTCCGGTGCCAGCAATCCTAGTTTAAAGGGATCAAACCCGAAAAATGCCTCTTCGAATTCAGGCCACTTCCTCTCAATAACTTTCCAGCTGAACCCCGCCTGGTTAATACATTTTGTCATCATGGCCAGGTAACGATCATCGCCCTTGGCGGCAAGTTTCTTCTTAGTCGCTACTTGTGGCAGGAGTTTTTTCAGCGCAGTTGCGCCTCCTTTGCGCCGTTCAGCGCGTTCTTGAATTTGAGTAAATTTCTTCATTTTTGCGCATTAGCCAGCTTTACGCGTCGGGGTTTGGTATTTCTTCAGGTAAATCAACAGCAGAGAAATCGCTGCCGGCGTCATTCCCGGGATTCGAGATGCTCGTCCAATATTTTCAGGTCTCGCCTCTACGAGCTTTTCTTTAAGCTCGTTTGACAAACCCGGAATTTGCTCGTAATCAAATTCCGGTGGAAGGCCTGTATTCTCTTGCTTTTTCCGTCGTTCAATTTCTGTAGATTGCCGGTCAATATAACCTTGGTATTTAACCTGGATCTCTATCTGCTTTTGGGCTTGCCTCTCAAGCGAATTTGCTGGCACAGGCGCTTTTCCCGATAGCGCCGCTTCTAACAAAGGTTGAATCTCCACTCCTGGCCTGGCAAGCAAATCAGCCAAGCTATGCTCCCGGGAAATAGGTTTTTCTAATAAGGGGTTAACCTGTGTTGCTTCTTCGCTTTTTGGTAGCACCCACGTGTTGCGCAAGCGCGCGAGATCACGCTCTATGCGTTCCTGTTTCTCAGAGAAAAATTCCCACCGCCGGTCATTAACGAGCCCAAGAGTTCGGCCCTTGGGTGTAAGGCGTAAATCAGCATTGTCTTCTCGCAAGGTTAAGCGGTACTCCGCTCTGCTAGTAAACATGCGATAAGGTTCGTTGGTGCCTAGTGTTATCAGATCATCAACCAAGACTCCTATATACGCCTGGTCACGACGCGGACACCAGGAGTCTTCGCCGCGTGCAGCTAATCCTGCATTCAATCCTGACAGGAGCCCTTGCGCTGCCGCCTCCTCATAACCAGTTGTGCCATTTATTTGCCCCGCAAAATAAAGCCCTTCGACAAATTTAGTTTCCAGAGAATACCTCAAGTCCCGAGGGTCGAAAAAATCATATTCGATGGCATACCCGGGACGGGTAATATGAGCATTCTCGAACCCCTTTATCTGGTGAACCATGTTCACTTGCACGTCATATGGCAACGAAGTAGAAATTCCATTCGGATACAACTCATTGGTGTCCAATCCTTCTGGCTCCACAAATATCTGGTGTGAGGCTTTTTCGCTAAACCGCATTACCTTGTCTTCGATAGATGGGCAGTATCTAGGTCCAGTTCCTTCAATAATGCCGGTATACATCGGAGAGCGATCCAGTCCGCTGCGAATAATGTCATGGCAAGCTTCATTGGTTGAGGTGATGTAGCAATTCACTTGTTGGGGATGATCTGATTCCTGACCCAGATAGGACATAACGGGCACAGGAGTATCCCCTTCCTGAGGTTGCATAACCGAAAAATCTACGGTCTTTCCATCTATTCGAGGAGGTGTGCCGGTTTTGAGCCGATCAACTTTAAACGGTAACTCTCTAAGCCGCTCTGCGAGCGCTATAGAAGGCTGATCTCCAGCCCGCCCACCAGGTTTGTTATCCATCCCGATATGGATTTTCCCTCCTAGGAAAGTTCCCGTGGTTAGTACAACTTTCTTTGAACGAATTTCCAGACCCATCTGGGTCACAACGCCTTTAATTACGTCTGATTCGATAATCAGGTCATCAACGCCTTGCTGAAACAATGTTAAGTTGTTCTGGCCTTCAAGAATCCGGCGGACTGCTGCCTTGTAGAGGGCGCGGTCAGCCTGCCCCCTTGTAGCCCGAACAGCGGGCCCTTTGCTCCTGTTTAAAATGCGAAAATGGATACCAGCTTGATCTACCGCCCGTGCCATCGCTCCACCAAGAGCATCAATTTCTTTTACCAAGTGGCTTTTCCCAATACCCCCAACAGCTGGATTGCATGACATCTGCCCCAAAGTCTCTATGCTGTGAGTCACCAATAGAGTGCTTGCGCCTAGGCGCGCAGCTGCGAGGGCGGCTTCTGTACCGGCATGTCCTCCACCAATGACGATGACGTCGTATTGAGTCTTGCTACGCATAAGAAATATTGAGCCTCTAATCAGGGCATTGAAGTATATAGACTACCAAAGGGTGTAAGCGAATTTCTTTGTAATTCTTCAGTTATACACATTATATATTTATATATAGATATATAAGGTTATATATAAGAAGGTATATATGTTGTTGTTATAGGGGGAGCTGTTACCTGTTGAAAAGTGTAATTACCTCAAAAAAACCAACTGTCTGCATTAATGATAACTACAGTGGAAACCACTTAGTAGCCTAAGCATAAGGTCTGAACTAAGTGTGTACAACTTGATGGCTTCTCACTCCAGGAATAGGATCGCAAATTTTGTCCACTGCATATCAAAGATATTCCCTTACTTGTCAACATAATGTCGCCTTGCATAGGGCCCTGTTGATAACCTTACTTCCCAATGCAAAAGCTTGAGAAGATTTCACCGAGTAAGTCGTCGCTAGTGAATTCCCCAGTAATGGCGCCTAAATGGTTCTGAGCCAATCTTAAATCTTCAGCGACCAATTCAAGATGTGAGCCCTTACTAAGCTGAAAAAGGCCGTGCCTTATGAGCTTTTCGGCCTTCTTAAGCTCTGCCAGATGTCGCTCTCTTGCTACGAATGCTGTTTCCTCGGTTGGCCTGAATCCAGCACAGGTTTTCAGGTGATCGCGAAGTACGCCGATTCCTGTGCCCTGTTTAGCTGAAAGGCGGATTTTGGAAAGCTCTTTGTTTTTATACAGGAAAGTATCTTTACCCGACGTGTTGTCCAGCAAGTCAATTTTGTTATAAATCAGCGTACAACGAGCAAGAATTGATTCAATTGAATCTGTGCTCTTCTCTGCAAGGTTGAGTGGTTGTAACACCTTATCCACATCTTGTTCAGAGCTAGTGCAGTCAAAGACCAATAAAATCTGATCCGCTGTCTCTATAGCATCATGTGCGCGCTTTACCCCCTCTATTTCAACAATGTTATCGCTGGTTCTGAGACCTGCTGTGTCAATAATATGAATTGGCATTCCATCAATGGATATTTCTTCCTTTAACAGATCTCGGGTAGTGCCAGGGATATCAGTAACGATGGCGCTATCAATACCAGAGAGAGCATTCAGCAGACTGGATTTTCCGGCATTTGGTATCCCAGTGATAACAACTTGCAGTCCGTTTTTAAGCAAAGCTCCCTGCTGCGCTTGGGCATATACCGCAGAGATCTGGCTAAGTGTTTCTTCTATCGACTCACCAACTTTCGAGTCAGCTATCAAATCTATATCTTCGTCTGAAAAATCTATGGCCGCTTCTACGTTGACCCGAATAGCCGTTAGCATTTTTACCAGCCCATACACTAACTCTGAAAATTGGCCCTTCAAAGTCCGCATGGCAGATTGGGCTGCTTGTTTAGTATTGGCATCAATGAGGTCGGCGATCGCTTCTGCCTGCAGCAAGTCAATCTTATCATTCAGAAACGCGCGCTCTGAAAATTCACCCGGGCCGGCGAGGCGAATATCTAGCGAAAGGACTCTTTCAAGGACAGCGGCCAGAACATAAACACCACCGTGACCCTGGAGCTCAAGGATGTCCTCCCCAGTAAACGAATCTGGGCTTTGATAAAAAATAGCGACGCCCTGATCTATTACCGTCTGATCAGCATCAAGAAAGTCGCAATAATGAGCGTGCCGTGGAGAGGGTAAAAACCCGAGAATCTCTTCGCAGGCGTTGCCAATGTCTGGCCCAGACAGACGAACAATGCCAATGCCGCTCCTTCCGACAGGCGTTGCTATTGCACAGATTGTGTCATTTACAATTGCTGGCATTGGCGTTCAGTAGAAAAGGAAGAGACCACAGTTGAAGCGGGCTCAGGTTGCCTTTTTAGCTTCGTAGCTGGCTTCAATTTTTCTTGTTATATACCACTGCTGCAAAATACCCAGGACACTGTTGGTTACCCAATACAGTACCAGGCCGGACGGAAAAAATAAGAAAAGCCCGGTCATCATTACTGGCATGAATTGCATAACCTTTGCCTGCATAGGATCGGCAGGGGGCGGGTTAAGCCTCATTTGTATAAACATAGTGGCGCCCATTAGCAGAGGCAGTACAAAGAACGGATCACTGACTGATAAGTCATTTAACCAGAACACAAAGGGAGCGTGTCTTAACTCCACGCTCTCGAGAAGGACCCAATACAATGCAATGAATACGGGCATCTGGGCTAGCAAGGGTAAGCACCCTCCGAGAGGGTTTATCTTTTCTTTCTTGTAGAGGGCCATGGTCGCTTGTTGTTGTTTCATTCTGTCATCGCCATAGCTCTCTTTAATTTGCTGCATTTTAGGCATAAGACGGCGCATTCCTGCCATTGACTGAAACTGCTTTTCAGATAGCTTGAAGAGCAATGCCTTGACGATAAACGTAAGAATAATAATGGAAACTCCGTAGTTACCGATTATCGAATTTATCTGGGTGAGCAACCAATATATCGGGTTCGCTAAGAACCATAGGAAGCCATAGTCAACATTTAATTCTAGGTTAGGCGAGATCTCTGCTAGCGAGTATTGATCTTTTGGCCCCGCGTAAAATTGGATTGCTTGTTCGCCAATGGTTTGTGCTGGCACTGTAAACGAAGAGCTGGTGAATTCGCCAAAGTACTCGTTTACATTGTTTGTTCTCGTGGTAAACCTATTGGTCGTCTCCGTGCTTGGAATCCAGGCCGAAAGGAAATACTTTTGACTGAAGCCTATCCAGCCTCCATTCATTTCCATGCTTTCGGTGCGCTCTTCTATATCTTCGAAAGCGAATTCCATATACGGATCGTCTTCTGACGTCGAGACAAACCCCAGATAGCTACGTTGGAAAAGGCCAGCGACACTGGGATCATCGAAGACATCGCGTTTCACTTGGCCGAATGCGTTACCCTGCCATTCTGCGCTAGATTGATTGTCTACGATGAAACTAATATCGATCACATAGCTGTCGCGGTTGAAACCAAACCGCTTTATTACCGGGAGGCCTCCATCAGTTTCCGTGAAGAGGTCAACGGTGAGAGAGCCTTCGTCTTCGTCCATCCTATAGCTGGTGGCATTTGAGCTGTAGAAAGCCCTTCCTGTATTGTCGATACCATCACGCCCAATAAGCCCGCTTTGTGCCACATAGCTTCGCCCCGGAGAAGACTCTAATAGCACAAAGGGGTCATTTGAAACATCTAATTGTCTGAGGTGCTTTGGCAGGGCTAAGTATGTAATATCGCCACCGATCAAATCGATATCGATTTCTAAAGTGTCAGTTGACACTGAAATAACATTAGTTGACGAAATGTTGGCAGTGGGCTCCGAAACAGTAACTGATTCATTGGGCGACGGAGCTGCCGGTGAATCTGGCAGCTGTGTTGGGATATCAGTTACCGTTGTATTCTCGGGCGGCGAAATTAATGGCACTGGGCTAGGTGCCGGAGCACCAAAATCCACGACCTGGGGATAATCTTCGTTCCAGGCCAACAGCATCAGGTAACTGATAACAGCGAGAGCAGCGTAGAGTGAGAATTTCGTCATATTCATGTTGCTTGACTTGAGGCCATTATTTCGAGGCCTCCTCTACATCAGGCACAAGATCAACCCCGCCTTCATGCCATGGATGACAACTGCAGATTCGACGTACACCAAGCCAGGACCCTTTTATTGAGCCGTGTTTTTCTATCGCTTCCTTGGTGTATTGGGAACACGTGGGGTAGAAACGACAATCATTGCCAATCAGCAAGCTGAGAGTGAGCTGGTAAAAGGTAATTAATCGTATAAGCAGAGTCTTTAGCATTAGTGAATATCTTTTTCGGCTAAGATCAACAACTGTTGGCTATATCCTTCCATAATATATTCAGTTTTGAAGCGAGCTCTTTATTGTCGAGTTTATCAGCATCCTTCCGAGCGAGCACAACCAAATCCATCCCAGGTAATTTTTCAGCAATGTGACGAAACGACTCTCGAATCTGTCGTTTTATACGGTTTCGTTGCACTGCGCTAGAAACATGTTTCTTGGCTATTACCATACCAAGCCTGGGTCTTGGGCCGTGATTGCTGATAGCAAGCACAAGAAGGTAATGGCAGGAGGCTTTAATCTGAGCATTTTCGAAGACAGTCTCATACTCCGCTGCATTCAGAAGCCTTAAATTTTTGGAGAAGCCGCTATCAGCCACTGGGGCTCCCTATTCTTAATTAAGAGAAAAGAGAATTCAGGGGGATAATCTAGTGCGTCCTTTTGCGCGCCTTCTTTTAAGAACCTGGCGACCGCCTTTAGTTGCCATACGAGCTCTAAAGCCATGAGTTCTAGCACGCTTCAATACGCTGGGTTGAAATGTTCTTTTCATAACAGGAGGCCCAATCTTTTTGGCCCAATTTAATCGCCATTGGTTTGGAAAAAGAGGGCGAATTCTAGATGGTTTAATTTAAACTTGCAATCACGTAAATGCCTAGAGGAGGGAGAAATTTTTAACGGCTGTAGCGCAAGCTCATTTTAGAAAAGCTGACAATTTCGCGTTAGCAGGCACACAAAACTTAGCCACAAGTTATCCACAGCTTATTTGTTCACAAGCAGGAAGAAATTGTTGCCTTTTGAGTCAATTTTCGACTCGGCAATTACCAGCAGAAAGCACGCATCCCATTGATTTTTAATAATAAAAAAGCGCCTCAAAAAACCACTTTTTTGCTTTCTAAGCGGTGGATAACTCAATATTCAGTCGTTAGAATTGTTGTAGAAAAAATATAAACCTTTTAGCGGGAAAGAGGAATAAGTGGCAGCAGCAGATTGGCAAAAATGTATTGAGTGTTTACAGGCGGAACTCCCTTCTCAACAGTTTAATACCTGGATACGGCCCTTGCGAGCAAAAGCAGAAGCGGAAGTGTTACGTATTTTTGCGCCAAACCGGTTTATTAAAGATTGGGTAAAAGGGAAATTTCTACACCGAATTCGCGAAATTCTAGACGAATTGAGCGCGGAAAAGCTCAACATTAGCTTAGAGGTCGTCACGTCAGGCTACTCTTATCCGGACCCGCCTCCTATGAATGTTGGAACAACCGCAGAGGCGAAGGAAAAATCGCAAGGACAAGGGCTGCCTACACCAGGCCGATTCCCAACTAGCGCTGCGCCGAAAAGCGATGGGGCTAGACGGAACGTGGACATTATTATCCAAGGTAAGCTCAGGCACCGGGGCACACTAAACCATGAAAACACCTTCGAGAATTTCATTGTGGGTAAGTCCAACCAGTTAGCACGCGCCGCGGCCGAGCAAGTAGCTGAGAATCCTGGTTCTGCCTATAACCCTCTCTTTATCTATGGCGGTGTGGGGTTAGGAAAAACTCACTTGATGCATGCAATAGGTAACTACCTGGTAGCTAAGAAGCCGACCGCCAAGGTAGTGTATCTTCATTCGGAAACTTTTGTAGCAACAATGGTTTCGGCTCTGCAGCTTAATGCGATTAGTGAATTTAAACGATTTTACCGCTCCGTTGACGCGCTACTGATTGATGATATCCAGTTCTTTTCTGGGAAAGAACGTTCCCAAGAAGAATTTTTTCATACATTTAATGCGCTATTGGAAGGCGGACAACAAATTATTCTGACCTGTGACCGGTTCCATAAAGAAATAAATGGTCTGGAAGAGAGGCTTAAATCTAGGTTTGGCTGGGGGCTAACTGTTGCAGTAGAGCCTCCTGAATTGGAGACACGGGCAGCGATACTCATGAATAAGGCTGAACTCTGTAATCAAAGGCTTTCCTATGATGCAGCGCTCTTTATTGCCCAGCGGCTGAGATCCAATGTCCGCGAGCTGGAAGGAGCACTGAAGCGGGTGATTGCTCACTCGAATTTCAAACGAGAACCTATTGACCCAAGCTTAATAAAAGAAGCCCTGCGGGATTTGTTTGCCTTGCAAGACAAGCTTGTCAGCATTGACAATATTCAGCGATCCGTGGCTGGGTACTACAAGATCAAAATGTCAGACATGCTGTCAAAGAGGCGCAATCGTTCAGTCGCACGTCCCAGGCAGGTGGCGATGAGCCTATCAAAAGAGCTGACCAACCATAGCTTACCGGAAATAGGAGATGCTTTTGGAGGTAGAGACCACACGACGGTGTTGCACGCCTGCAAGCAAATCCACAGGCTGAGACATAGTTCTACTGATATTCAGGAAGATTACAAAAATCTGCTCAGGTCCCTTTCCACATAGCACGTAACTTGCTGATATTTAAGGAATAAAACAAATGCGATTTGTTATTTCTCGTGAAGCCTTGTTGAAACCTTTACAGATAGTCAGTGGCGTGGTCGAGCGCAGACAAACACTGCCTGTGCTTTCCAATGTGCTTCTGGTGTTAAAGGATAGTGAGCTCTCACTAACAGGCACAGACCTTGAAGTAGAATTGGTCGGGAGAGTGGGCGTTGATCAAGTCGACCAGGAAGGAGAAATAACGGTCCCTGCCCGGAAGCTCTTGGATATTTGCAAATCACTTAAAGAAGGCTCCTCCATCGAGGCTTCTCTCGTGGACAGCAAGCTAATTCTAAAGTCAGGAAGAAGCCGGTTTACGCTAGCTACGCTGCCAGCCAAGGAATTTCCTGGTGTCGAAGAAGAACCTGATACTTTTTCTCTGTCGATACCCCAAAAAAAGCTCCGCGAGTTACTCGATAGCACGAGTTTCGCGATGGCGCAGCAGGATGTTCGCTACTACCTTAATGGCATGCTCTTTGAGGTAGGAACAGATTACTTAAGGGTAGTTGCTACCGATGGGCATAGGCTAGCCATGGAAACAGTAGTTGGCATGTCTAATACCATTAATGAAAATCAGCAACTTATCTTACCCAGGAAGGGGATTATGGAGCTAGCGCGATTACTTTCTGATGATGGAGATATAGCCCTTACCTTTGGGCAAAACCACATTAGAGCTAAAATTCCCGAGCTTACCTTCACGTCCAAACTAGTTGAAGGCAAATTTCCAGATTACAACCGTGTTCTTCCGAAGGGAGGAGACCTGGTTTTAATTGGTAATCGTCTCGAAATGCGTGAAGGGTTTTCCAGAGCCGCTATTTTATCTAATGAAAAATACCATGGGGTTCGAGTAAACCTTTCTGACGGTGAGCTCAAGATCTTTGCCAATAACCCCGACCAAGAAGAAGCGGAAGAAGTGGTATCAGTAGAATACTCCGGAGAGCCTCTAGAAATGGGCTTTAACGTAAGCTACTTGATAGATGTATTTTCAACTCTGACTAGCAAAAAAGTTAAAATCACCCTGTCAGACCCCAATAGCAGCGCGTTGCTGGAAGCGGAAGAAGGGGGCAGCGATGCCGTCTATGTCGTTATGCCGATGCGGCTATAAGTGAACATTTAGCACGTTCTTGGCCACTACGTTTTATGAGCACCCTAAAATCGCTCAGCATCACTTCAATTAGAAACATATTGCAAGCTGAGCTTAAATTAAGTTCTGGCATTAATTTGCTTCAGGGTGAAAACGGCAGCGGGAAAACAAGTGTATTGGAAGCCATCCATTTGCTGGCATCAGGCCGCTCTTTCAGAACCAGCAAGCCAGGGACGCTTATCAGCGAAACAGAGGCCAAAGCAGTGGTCTTTGCAGAACTAGGGAGTGGCCGTCAAATAGGCCTTAACCGAACAAGAGGGAAAGGCCAGCAGCTTAATATGGACAGCGAGAAACAAAGAAACTGGGACAAAGTGGCTAGAGAGTTGCCTGTGCAGGTTCTCGACGCAAACTCGTTTCTCTTGCTAGAAGGGGGGCCAAAAACCCGGCGCCGGTTTCTCGACTGGGGAGTGTTCCACGTGGAACCCTTATTTGTCGACCAATGGCGCAAAACGCGAAAATGTATCGCTAACCGTAACCTTTTGCTTAAGCAGGCGAATCTTGACCTACAGCAGCTTGACGCTTGGGATATGCAATTGTGCGAGGCGGCCCGTGACGTAGACAGGGCTAGGGAAAGTTATTTTGAGCGCTTTGTGCCTAAATTCGAGGAGGTCTACGGCTCTTTAGCGCTGCCTGAAACACATTCGGTATCACTCAATTATTGGCGGGGATGGGATAGTAACCAGGAATTAGCTGAGGCGCTCACCCACAGCCGCGCCTCGGACCGCAAATACGGAGCTACCCAGACCGGCCCGCACCGAGCCGATATTATTGTGAAGGCTGGCGCCCGGATGGCGATTGAAACTCTTTCGCGAGGCCAGCAGAAAATCCTTGTTAGCGCGCTGAAGATTGCCCAAGGAGCACTTCTAGCGGACGCGCTCGACAGAGCCTGTATCTACTTGGTTGATGATTTACCGGCAGAATTAGATCGCAAAAATAGACAGAAAGTACTTGATAAGCTGATTGCTTTAAAAGGTCAGCTATTTGTTACTTGTGTGGATCGCGATGCGCTTGAGATTACGTCCCCAAATGTCCCCGAAATGGCAACGTTTCACGTGAAACGTGGTACAATAAAGGCTTGATTTTCCATTAAATTTACCGATATTAAGGTATGCAGCCAATCGCTTTTTTTGAAGGCTCATTTCCTAGGGCAGCTGTATGAGCGAAGAATCCCAATCCGAATACAATTCTGAAAGCATTAAGGTTCTGAAAGGGCTTGATGCGGTGCGCAAACGGCCCGGAATGTACATTGGCGATACAGATGACGGCACCGGCCTTCATCATATGGTTTTTGAGCTGGTAGACAATTCAATCGATGAAGCTCTGGCGGGCTTCTGCGATGAAATACGCGTAACGATCCATGTCGGGGAAACTATTACAGTGGCGGACAATGGTCGAGGCGTTCCTACCGAGATGCATAAAGAAGGGGTATCCGCTGCTGAAGTCATAATGACTGTACTCCACGCGGGTGGGAAATTTGACGACAATAGCTACAAAGTGTCTGGAGGCTTGCATGGGGTGGGGGTTTCTGTGGTTAATGCTCTTTCCCAAGAGCTTAAACTCCTGATTCGCCGAGACGAAAAAGTCCATGAGCAGTATTACAAACATGGTGTGCCCCAAGCCCCGTTAGCCGTTGTAGGTGAGACAAAAAGCACCGGCACGGAATGCCACTTCGAGCCCTCAAGAGAAACCTTCACTAACATTGAATTTCACTATGATATTCTTGCTAAAAAATTGAGAGAGTTGGCGTTCCTTAACGCAGGAGTTGCGATAAGACTGATCGATGAGCGATCTGGGAAGAAGGAGCTCTATAAATACGACGGGGGACTTAAAGCCTTCGTCGATTATCTGAACAAGAACAAAAGCACGGTCAACAAGCTATTTCACTTTATTTCAGAACGGGAAGAAGATGGGGTCACTGTCGAAGTTGCGTTGCAGTGGAATGACTCTTACCAGGAAAATATCTTCCCCTATACGAATAACATACCCCAGAGGGACGGGGGAACTCATTTGGCCGGCTTTCGCGGGGCGCTAACAAGGGTATTGAAAAGCTATATTGACAAGGAGATGTCAAGTGTAAAAGGGAAAGAAGTTGCTATGACAGGGGATGATGCTCGTGAAGGCCTTACCGCGATTATTGCAGTGAAAGTTCCAGACCCTAAATTCTCTTCACAGACTAAGGATAAGCTTGTCTCGTCGGAAGTTAAGGCAGTTGTTGAGCAGGAAATGGGGTCTCACTTTAGCGACTACCTTATGGAGAATCCCCACGATGCAAAGCTCATTGTAAGCAAGATGATAGACGCAGCGCGAGCCCGAGAGGCGGCGCGCAAAGCACGTGAAATGACTCGCAGGAAAGGAGCGTTGGATGTGGCTGGCTTGCCGGGCAAGCTAGCAGATTGCCAGGAGAAAGACCCAGCTCTCTCGGAAATCTATATCGTCGAGGGGGATTCTGCCGGCGGCTCGGCAAAACAAGGAAGAAACCGCAGGAACCAGGCAATATTGCCGCTGAAAGGTAAGATACTTAATGTTGAGAAGGCAAGATTTGACAAGATGTTAAGTTCAGCTGAGATTGGGACACTTATCAAAGCACTGGGGTGCGGTATTGGAAACGAGGAGTTTGAACCGGAAAACTTACGTTACCACAGTATCATTATCATGACAGATGCTGACGTGGACGGATCCCATATCCGGACATTGTTATTGACGTTTTTCTTCAGGCAAATGAGAGAACTGGTGGAACGGGGCCATATTTTCATTGCGCAGCCCCCCCTTTACAAGATTCGCAAAGGCAAGCAGGAACAATATCTTAAAGACGATATAGAGCTAGCTACCTATCAGACACAAATTGCACTGGAAGATGCGAGTTTGCACGTAAATGCTGACGCACCAGGGATTGCTGATGATTCACTGGAGAGCCTGGTTAAACAGTACAATGAAGCTTATTCCATCATTAGCCGTTTGTCAGGCGTATATCCGACCGAAATTATGGAGTCAATGATCTTCACTCGGACGCTCCGTGAAGAAGAACTAAAATCAAAAGGCAAGGTTAAAAAATGGGTTGCCGATCTATCCGCAAACCTTGAGCAACTGCATCCGGGAGCTGCCGGTAACTATTCCCTAGATTTCAACGAAGACCCCGAACGGCATCTATTTTTGCCTGAGGCTAAGCTGAGCCTTCATGGGCTAGAAAGGGTATATAGCTTCAACCAAGATTTTTTTCACTCGGGCGAATACCGTGCCATAACTGAGCTAGGGGTAATGCTTGATGGATTAATAGAAGAGGGGGCCTATATAAAGAGAGGTGACCGCACACATGAAATCTCTAGTTTTGGAGAGGCTATAGACTGGCTAACGAGCGATGCCATGAAGGGGCATTATCTGCAACGTTACAAAGGGCTCGGCGAGATGAATCCGGATCAGCTTTGGGACACCACAATGAATCCAGATACTCGCCGTATGTTGCAAGTAGCTATCGAGGATGCATTCAGTGCGGACCAGTTGTTCAATACGCTGATGGGAGATCAGGTCGATCCAAGGCGCGAGTTTATAGAAGACAATGCGCTGTCTGCGGAGAACCTTGATATCTAGGCGGGGCCAACGTCTAACTGTCGACGAATCCAATACTCTATTTGCTCAGTCAATTCGTTAGCGGATTTGTCATCGGTAGTAACCGGCTCGCCGATAACAACTGTTATAGTTCCAGGATACTTTAGAAACGCCCGGGCCGGCCAACAGTCTCCAGCGTTGTGAGCGATAGGCACTATAGGTGCCCCAGCTGCCACCGCCAGTTTTGCACCGCCTCTTGAGAAACGACGAACGTTCCCTGCCTTTGACCTGGTCCCTTCTGGGAAAACAAAGACCGAAATTCCTTCTTGAATTCGAGCCACACCCTGGGTTAACAGTGACTTGACGGCTTCGCGTGGCTGGCTGCGGTCAATCGCAATGGGCTTTTGCAGGCGGAGGGCCCAGCCCCAGAATGGAATACGCAAAAGCTCCTTTTTTAAGATGGGCGATACGGGAAACTTTATTGCATAGAACAAAAATGTTTCCCAGCTGCTTTGATGATTTGAAAGGATGACAACCGCGCCATCTGGGATATTCTGTTGGCCGATAATTTTGTATTTTGCGCCGCAGGTAAACCAGAGCCAGTTCATTACGGAGTTACACCATCCCGATGCGATGATATGTCGACCCTTTTCCGGCATAAACGGGAATAGCACGATAAAAAAAGAGCAAATGAAGATGGTGATCACGATGTAACCACAATAGAAGAGCAGCGACCGCAGGAAAAGAATCGGACGGCTATTCATGAACTTTTAGAATTATATCGGTTACTGCCATGGCCAAGTTATCGACAATCAGTGCGCTATTGTTACTTTCAACCCTGAGCTGTTTTTCGGTATCAAGACCTTTGCCAGTCCTTACCAAAATAGGGTTGAGGCCAAACAAGAGGGCCGCTTGTATATCGGTATAACGATCGCCGACAAGAAAACAGCCTTTAAGCGAACAGGCGAATTGCTTTTCTATTTGAGCAAGCAACCCTGTAGCGGGTTTCCTGCAATCGCAGTTATCTTCCGGCAGATGTGGGCAGAAGAAAATACCATCAATGAATCCGCCAGCCTCTTCAGCCATCAAACAGAACTTATGGTGTATGTTAGCCAAGGCCTGCTCATCAAAAAGGCCACGACTTAGGCCAGACTGGTTGCTGGCCACTACTACCCGATAACCGGCTGAGTGTAAGCTCGCTATTGCCTCAAGGCTACCCGGAATGGGAACCCATTCACCTGGTGTTTTGACATAAGCATCGGTGTCTTCGTTGATTACTCCATCTCTATCAAGAACAACAGTTTTCATGGATTCTTATTCTAAAAAATCAGCACGGTATTATTAGCTCTTATGCAGGTGCGATATATCAGCTATCTGGAGAAATAGATCCCGTAGTTGCTGGAGTAGCGCCAATCGGTTTTCACGCAGGGAGGCGTCTTCGCATACTACAAGCACCTCATCGAAAAAAGTGTCGACACTGATCTTAAGGGACGCTAAAGTCTGTAGCCCCTCTTTATAGAGGCCTTTCTCAAGCAAGGGCGCCACTTCTAATATTTTATCTACAAGCTCCCTGTGAAGGGCTTTCTCAGCAGGCTCCTGTAACAGCTCTTCTTTGACCGCTGTATCCTCGGCGTTGAAATTTTGCTTCGCAAGTAAATTAGATACGCGTTTGTTAGCCTCGGCGAGGGAGGCAGATTCTGGCAGGAGGTTAAAATTGTGAACTGCCAGAATGCGCAAATGGAAATCAAGAGGGCGTGTCGGCCTTACAACGAATACCGACTGAAACTCTTCGACGGTAATCTCTTTATCCATAAACCATGCCTTGAATCGTTCCAGCATGAATTCAAATACCTCTTCGGCTGTGTTTTGTGCCAGATTAGCTTCTTCGAATCCGGAAACGGCCTGCTCGATGCAATACAAAAGATCTAAGTCTAGTTCCTTTTCCACAATGAGGCGCAATACTCCAATCGCAGAACGCCGCAAAGCAAAAGGGTCTTTCGAGCCAGTCGGGGGCTGACCTATTCCAAATATCCCGACGATGGAGTCCAACTTGTCAGCCAGAGCAAGTGCGATACCTGTCTTAGAATTAGGCAAGCTATCGCCCGAAAACCTCGGCATGTACTGTTCGTTGAGAGCTTGAGCAAGCTCTTCAGGCTCACCGTCGTGCAATGCGTAATAAAATCCCATCAGGCCCTGAAGATCAGCAAATTCGCCGACCATCAGTGTTAACAGATCACATTTGGCAAGAGTCGCTGCCCGCGAACAAAGAGTGGAGTCAGCACCAATCCGTTCTGCAATGGCGGTTGTGAGAGCCGCTACACGCTGGGACTTTTCATAGATCGTTCCTAGTTTTTCCTGGAAAATGACGGTGTTTAATTGCTGAAGCCGGGATTCAAGGGAGTGCTTTTTATCGGTTTCGTAAAAGAAACGAGCATCGGCAAGCCGCGGGCGAATTACGCGCTCATAGCCCTCCACAACTTTAGAAGGATCCTTGCTCTGAAGGTTGCTGATAGTAATAAATTTTGGGAGTAGCTTGCCCTTCTTATCAACAAGATAGAAGCATTTCTGGTGTGATTTCATCGTAAGGATCAAAGCTTCCGGTGGCAGGTCAAGGAACTCTTCTTCAAACTTACCGGTAAGAGCTACCGGATATTCTACAAGGCTGGTCACTTCATCGAGCAAGGCCTCATCAATAACCGCGACAGCGCCGGCCTTGGCACCTTCGTTTTCGACCAGTTCCCGAATAAGACCCTTACGTTTATTAAAATCAGGGATTACCCCACCTTTCTCTTCGAGCAGCGCTTCGTAATCTTTCGCATTTTTGATTAGGATTTTTTTGTTGAAGTTGAAGCGGTGTCCGTAGGAGAAATGGTTAGCTTCTACGCCGAGCAATAGCGCCGGGATTGTCTTGTTGCCATACATCATGACTACCCAATGTACAGGCCGCACAAACTCTTCTCGAGAGTTTCCCCAGCGCATTCTTTTTGGAACTGGTAATTGTTCAAGGGCATCTCGAACAAGCTTAGGCAAAAGATCCTGGACAGGCCTTCCCGGTTCTTTGAGGGAGAATGCCAGCTTCTCAACGCCTCCACTTTTCGACCGATCAAGTTCTTCGACAGCAACGCCGCAGGAGCGCGCGAACCCCTGTGCAGCTTTTGTAGGGACGCCTTGTCCGGTGAAAGCCGCGCTGACGGCGGGGCCTAACCGTTCGATGGTTTTGTCCGCTTGTTGCGGCTGTAATTCGTGAATGAGTACAGCAAGCCGACGGGGTGTTGCGTAACGGTAGGAGGCTGTGAAATTTAACTCTTCACGATTCAAGCCCTTTACAATGCCCTGCTCCAGAGACGCAGCTAGGTTGTCCAAAGCCTTAGGCGGGAGTTCTTCCGTGCCAATTTCAACCAGAAAATCACGAGAAGGCATAATATTTATTGTTCCAGGTACTCTTTTCGCAATTCGTCAGTTGCTAATGGAAAACCAAGGCGTTTTCGGCTTTCGAAATAGGCCTCGGCTACCAGCCTTGCTAGTGAGCGCACCTTTAGAATAAATCGCTGTCGTTCGGTGACCGAAATTGCTTTGCGTGCGTCAAGCAGGTTGAAATAGTGCGATGCTCTCAAAACTTGTTCATACGCTGGAAGCGCGAGACCTTTCTCTATGAGAGTTCGGCATTGTTGCTCACAATCGTCGAAATACTTGAAAAGCAACCGGGTATCAGCGTGCTCAAAATTATAGGCAGACATTTCAACTTCGTTTTGTTTGAACACATCCCCATAAGATACAGAGCCTTCTGGCCCATCAGTCCAGATGATATCGTAAATACTATCCACCCCTTGCAGATACATCGCGATGCGTTCGATTCCGTACGTAATTTCGCCGCTCACTGGATGACATTCTAGGCCGCCCACCTGCTGGAAATAAGTAAATTGTGTCACCTCCATTCCATTCAGCCATACTTCCCAGCCCAGCCCCCATGCTCCTAAAGTCGGGGACTCCCAGTTGTCTTCAACAAAGCGGACATCATGGACGCTCATGTCAATACCGAGGTATTCCAAGGACTCTAGGTAGACTGTCTGTATATTCTGTGGTGAAGGCTTGAGAATCACCTGAAACTGATAATAGTGCTGCAGGCGGTTCGGGTTTTCACCATAACGTCCGTCTGTGGGCCGCCGGCACGGCTGCACGTAGGCTGTGTTCCAGGATTCTGGGCCAATGGCGCGTAGAAAAGTTGCAGGATGGAAGGTTCCGGCGCCGACTTCCAGATCCAGCGGCTGCATTATGACGCACCCCTGTTGGGCCCAGAAGTGCTGCAGGGCAAACACCAGATCCTGAAATGTTTTCAAGTCCTTATTTTTTTTCACGCGGCTGGTTGTGTTCAGAAAATCAGAGCCTAGAGATTATGCTGGATTATTTGCAACTATTCCACAAGTGCATGTGTTCTCACTTTTCGTCTGAACATCAGAAAAACTTTCTGCATTGTTATTCGTCGAATTCGCTCTAAAATAGAGGGCTTAACAAGTTGCGAAATGAGCAAGAGCCATCCAATCTCTTACATATATCTTTTTTAAAGGCTTTCTGATGGTCAGTGCAGTACTGCCCCTCTCGGTATTACACATGTTTGCACGGATTTGGGGCGCGGTACTTTACGTATTCCCGACCCGGTCACGAACCACTACCTTAATAAATCTTAATACCTGCTTCCCGGAGAAAGCTAAGAACGAGATAAAAGTTCTTGCAAAACAAAGCCTAAAAAACACCGCTTGCACAGCATTAGAAATGGGCAAAGCTTGGGCTCTGCCTGTGGATAAAACTATAGCGCTTATTGGTAGTGAATATTCGGCCGGCTTACAGAGGTTCATTGCTGCCGCAAAATCTGGACAAGGGGTGATCCTATTGGCCCCTCATCTCAGCAACTGGGAGGTGCTCGGCTTTTACATCGGTGAAATTCATCCCACTACTTATTTGTATCAGCCGCCAAAAATTCAAGCATTGGATGTGCTCAGCAGGAAAGCCCGCTCAAGAAGCGGTATCTCGATGGTGCCCACCGACCGCAAAGGAGTTGCCCAATTATTAAAGGCACTTCAGTCTGGTGAAGTCGTGGCTATATTGCCTGACCAGGTGCCACCAAATGAAAGTGGAGTCTACGCGCCGTTTTTTGGTCAACAAGCATTTACAATGACCTTGGTAAGCAAACTAGTGCAGCGCACCAAAGCAAAGGTGTTTTCCGGGTTTGCGGAGCGACTGCCGGGAGGGAAAGGGTTCAAGGCCGTGATACAGGAAGCCAGCCCTAATATTTATAGCGATAACTTGGAAGAATCAGTCGCCGGGCTCAATCAGTCGGTAGAAGAGTGTGTAAAGCTTGCGATTTCCCAATATCAATGGGAATACAAACGATTTCGCCGGCAACCTTCGGGTGCAAAATTCTATAAGCACTAATTATTGCTTAGATTTGCCATTGCTGCTGAAAAATTCAAAACAGGGCGCACATCATAATCGCCGAGATCTATAACAGGGTCCAAGAATTTAACTAATTGCTCCATCGTATCAGTTTCAACGACCAAAAATATTTGGTGGCCTGGAGGGTCAGCATAGACACCATGAATTTTTACTCCTGATTCTTCAGCATTTGAAATTGTTTGTGAAAATTTTGCCTTCCCCTTTTCATCGTGTGCCATGCATGTTGTGTAGGCATGCGTGTGAGTTACATGAAATAACATAAAAACTTCCTAGATAAATTGTTAATAGTAATTATTTTCGCAAACTAGCGGCGCCAGAACATTGGAGTGAACAATACAAGCAATGTAAAAACTTCGAGTCGGCCGAGCAACATTGCAAAACACAATATCCATTTTGCCATGACAGGGAGATGACCATAAGTCTCAGCCACATCGGCCAGGCCAGGCCCAAGATTGTTAATGCATGCGCCCACCGCGCTGAAAGCCGTAATGATGTCTAGGCCCGTCGCCAGCAAGGCGAGTAACATGACCATGAAGGCCATTACGTAAACGGCGAAAAACCCCCAGACCGCTTCAATCACTCTATCACTGACGACATTACCACCAAGTTTAATCGGAATGATCGCTTTTGGATGGATGAGGCGTTGTACCTCGCGGAATCCTTGCTTAAAGATCAACAAAATACGAATCATTTTCATGCCGCCACCAGTTGATCCAGCGCAGGCACCGATAATCGCAGCATATAAAAGCAAATAAGGTAGGAAAAGGGGCCAGGAGCTAAAGTCGGCGGTAGTGAATCCTGTGGTGGTAGCTATGGAAACCACCTGGAAAATACCTTTCATAACGGATTCAGAGGCACTGACATAGACCTCCGAAAAGTAGAGAACAAACACAGTAACTATCGATATAGTAATTAGTATAAAGGAATAAAATAGAAACTCGGGGTCCAAGAGGTACTGGCGACCAGAGCGGCGCTGCCATGCGGTGAAATGAAGTGCGAAGTTTATCCCAGCAATAAACATGAAAATGATCGCCACTCCATCCACTGCTGAGTTCTCGAAATAGGCGAGGCTTGCATCATGTGTTGAAAACCCCCCGATAGATACAGTGCTTAGGCTATGGCTGATCGCGTCAAAAGGCTCCATGCCCGCGATCCAGTAGGCAATAGCACAGACGATGGTTAGCGAAAAATAAATATACCAGAGGGCCTTTGCGGTTTCTGCCAATCGTGGAACGAGCTTGCGGTCTTTAATCGGCCCAGGACTTTCGGCCCGGTATAGCTGCATGCCGCCGACCCCAAGCATTGGGAGAAGAGCCATGGCCAGGACGATGATTCCTAGACCGCCTAACCATTGTAGCAATTGACGATAGAAAAGGATGGATTTTGGGAGAGAGTCCAGCCCCGAAATTACGGTCGCACCCGTGGTCGTTAATCCACTGAGAGACTCAAAAACCGCATCGGTGATCGACAGTTCAACTGCTGATGACAGCAGTAACGGCAAGCATCCGGCGGTCCCTAGTACTGCCCAGAAAAGGGTCACCACCAGAAACCCATCCTTTGTTCCCAGCTCCTCGCGTGTGCGTGCGGTGAATAGCAACAATACTAGGCCGGAGCTACCAATAATCAGCAACGAATAAACGAAAGCCATCATCATTCCGTCGTCATACTGTATAGAAACTAATATTGGCGGGATATTACCCAATATGCTGAATAGGATGAGCAGGATGCCTAGTATCTTAAATATTATTGGCGGGTGCATTGGTTGTTAGAAAAAGCTGAGTCCGACTTGGAACAAGCGCTCTACCTCTTTGAAGGACTTCCTGTCTACCAGAAACAGAATGACATGGTCGCCTGACTCAATCACGGTATTGTCGTGAGCGATCAGGACTTCATCGTTTCTGACAATGGCCCCGATTGTTGTACCTTCCGGCAAACTGATATCCCGGATAGCGCGGCCCACGACCTTGGAAGAGGCTTGGTCACCGTGAACAATGGCCTCCATGGCTTCTGCTGCGCCCCGCCGCAGTGAATGCACATTGACGACATCTCCGCGGCGGACATGGGTCAACACCCTGCCAATGGTGGCTTGTTGTGGGGATATGGCTATATCGATATCACCCCCCTGCACGAGATCTACATAGGCGGCATTATTGATTACCGTCATTACTTTTTTGGCACCCAATCGTTTAGCCAGTAAAGATGACATTATGTTGTCTTCGTCATCGTTACTAACTGCGACGAATAAATCAGTATCCTCGATGTTTTCTTCCAGCAACAGCTCTGGGTGAGAAGCTTCTCCATGCAAGACCATGGCCTTGTCTAGATGTTCGGAGAGGTAGGCGCATCGCTTGGCATCGCTTTCAATAATCTTTACTTTATAACGCTGTTCAATGGTTTGTGCTAGGCGCAACCCTATATTGCCGCCGCCCGCTATTATCAAACGTTTGTAGGGCTTGTCTAGGCGTCTCAATTCTCGCATACAAGCCCGGATGTTCTCCCGGGCGGCGATAAAGAACACTTCGTCTTCGGCTTCGATTACCGTCAATCCTTCTGGAATAATCGGCCGATCCTTCCTGAAAATGGCCGCAACCCGCGCTTCAATTTTCGGCATGTGCTGTCGCAACATCCGGATTTCTTGACCAACTAGTGGCCCACCGTAAAAGGCCTTCACGGCAACCAATTGCACTTTGCCCTTAGCGAAATCGAGAACCTGCAGGGAGCCCGGCAGGTCGATGAGGTGAGAGATATAGTCGGAGACGATTACCTCCGGGCTGACAATGTCGTCTACCGCGATTCCATGCTTCCCTCGCAGCTTCTCCTCGCTACCCAGGTAACTAGACGAACGAATACAACAGATCTTCTCCTGTGTTTGAAACATGGAATAGGCAACACGGCAAGCAACCATGTTGATTTCATCACTGTCGGTTACAGCGATGATCATGTCAGCGTCCTCGCCGCCCGCTTTCTCGAGAACATCAGGGTGAGAGGCCTGGCCAATAATGGTGCCTATATCGATGCGGTCCTTTAATTCTTGCAGCTTCTCGGAGTCGGTATCCACTACGGTGATATCGTTCTTCTCATTAGCCAAGGTTTCCGCAAGGGCACTAGCAACTGGGTTTGCACCCAGAATGATTATTTTCTTCATACGCGAGGCTCTCTTAAAGCGAGCAATCGCAATAGGCTAGGTTTTTTGAAGCAAACAGTAGAAGAATCCATCGGGGCTGTCTTTTGCTCCAGTGAGGAGCTGTCTTCCATAGCTACATTCTACTCCCCAATCGGCCACAATGCCCTCATATTTAGCGTTATCCGTGCTTTGTAAGAATTGCCGAATAACGACTTCATTCTCTTGTCTAAGCAATGAGCAGGTTGTGTAAAGCAGCAGACCTCCTTTTTTTAAACAGGGCCAAAGGGCAGAAAGTAATTCTTGTTGGCTATTTTGCAAGGAGAGGACATTATCCGGCGTTCTTAATAACTTAATATCCGGGTTTCTGCGAATGACCCCGGTGGCAGAACACGGGGCGTCAAGCAGGATTCTATCGAATGCCTCCCCGTCCCACCAAGTACTGGGGTTACTGGCATTTGCACAAAGAGTAGTGGCCTTGAGATCAAGCCTTGTAAGGTTATCTTCTATCTTGAGTACTCTGTCTTTGGCTATATCTAGCGCGAGCAACGAAGTTAGTGAGCATTCACTCTCCAAGATATGACAAGTCTTTCCTCCTGGAGCCGCACAAGCATCCAATACAGATAACCCAGGCGACAGGCGTAATAATGAGGGCACCAGCTGAGATGCTTCATCCTGAACACTCAGTTGCCCGGTATCAAATCCGGGTAGAGCGGTCAACGAGCAGGGCCGATCAAGATAAACGGCAGTACTGCTCAGCTTACCTGCCCGCGCACCTATGCCTTCAGACTTTAATCGGTTTAATAAGTCATCTCGGCCGTTTTGGCGCTGGTTAACGCGCAACGTCATTGGTGGGCGCTCGTTATTATTGATAAGGAGTTGTTCCGCGTAATTGGGCCACTGGGCAAAGAGCTCATCTACCAGCCAACCAGGATGAGCGTAGCAGGTGGCTGCTGCGGATTCATTTAGTCGCTTTTCCAGCTCAGAACGGGTTCGAAGGTAAGTTCTTAGCACCCCGTTGATGAGCGATTTCGCCCAGGGTTTGCCATAAATATCCGCAGTGGCAACAGTCTCATTAATTACGGCATAGTCTGGAATAGAGAGTTCGCGCAGTTGATAAAAACCAATAATGAGCAGAGATTTTAGGTCAAGGTCTTTTGGCTTCAGCGGCTTGCTAACTAACTCGTTAAGCAAAAACTCCAGCGCATAAAACCAGCGACAGGCCCCATAGGTAGTTTCCTGCAACAAGGCGTAGTCAGGTTGGTCACTGTTTTTTGCAAGATGGCTGGTTAAAGAACCGCTGCCTCGTTGGAGCGATGTAAGTATTTTTGCAGCGATAGCCCGATAGTCTTTGCTGCTCATTAAGACTCAGCTTCACAGTTGCCAAAAGATTTACCGGGAGCAAATAGTAGCGGCCGCGCATTTAGGATTTGGTGCACATTTGCGATGTTCTTACCGGGTAATTGAACTACTTTTACATGCAGGGAAGAATTCAAACAAGACACAACAAAACCTTCTTTACTCAATTCGACGATAGATCCTGGTGATTGATCAAACTTTTTCGTTTTTGGTATTGCTTCGATTATTCGAAGCCTATCGCCATCCAGAAAAGTATAGGCCGGGAAGCGTCCAATACCTGCGCGAATCGTACGATTCACTCTTTCAGCCGGACAACTCCAATTTATTAGTGCGTCTGTTTTTTGCAATTTTTCTGCGTATGTACTGGCTTTATCATCTTGCCTCGTGGCTCCGGCAAAAAGCGTTTCAAGATTATCCAGTGTATACAGTAACGCTCTCTTGCCAGCGAGGCAGAGATTATTTTCAAGGGTCTTTCGGGTGTCCGAATTAGCTATGGGTACAGGCTGTTGATGCAGCATAGGCCCGGTATCAAGGCCTTCATCCATCTTCATAATTGTAACACCTGACTTTTTATCTCCAGCAAGTATCGATCGCTCAATAGGGGCTGCACCTCGCCACCGAGGCAACAGTGAGGCGTGTACATTAATACACCCAAATTTTGGAATGGTGAGAATGGGCTTAGGGAGAATCAAGCCATAGGCGACAATAACAAAAACATCCGCTTCGAGCTCCGCTAGCAGTTTTTGTTGATCCGGCGTTTTCAGAGTTTGCGGTTGGAACAAAGGAATCGAGGTTTGTTCGGCAATTTGCTTAACGGGGCTTGGCTGCAGTTTATTACCACGCCCACCAGGTCTGTCCGGTTGGGTATAAACCCCGATCACTTGATGAGAAGAATCCAACAATGCCAATAAATGAGCAGCGGCAAAATCGGGAGTTCCCGCGAAACAGATTCGTAAATTTCCCATAGACGGCTACGCTGACTTTTTATGTTCTTTTTCGAGCTTACTGCGAATTCGTTGTCGTTTCAGGGCGCTGAGATAGTCCACGAACAATTTGCCGTCTAAATGATCGATTTCGTGTTGGATACAAGTTGCGAGGATGCCCTCCGCTTCTAGTTCGAAAATTTCACCTTTCTGATTTGATGCCTCTACCTTTATTACGCTCGGTCGGGCAACCGTTTCATAAAACCCCGGCACGGACAGGCAGCCCTCATCATATTCGGCCAGCTCATCTTCGATTACCTTATAAGTTGGATTAATAAAGGCCTGTGGACTGTCTTTTTCTTCAGAAACATCCAAAACCAGAAGTCGCTTATGCACATCTACCTGGGTGGCCGCAAGGCCAATGCCGCCTGCCTCGTACATGGTTTCAAACATAGCACTGATCAAACCTTCGAGTTCGGCATCGAAAACAGTTACCGGGGCTGCTATTTTCCTTAATCTGGGGTCAGGAAATTCCAGAATTTGTAAAAGTGCCATCGTCTCAAAGAGCCTGTTGATAACTAGGTAAATGAAAGAAGCTATTAACTAATGGCTTCTATTGATTATTATACCGCATAGCTACGATATCTATGCCTCTAGGAGCGGAATTTTGTGGACGACGTTCCTCGGAATATCACTGGTCACTTTACAAAGGGTCTGGAGCGAAAGCTTTAGGACCGGCAGCCGGGGATGTACCGTACAAACTCGTGCCACATATAACTCCACCACGTGATCAAAACAAAAACTATGAACCGCATATATTTTAAAGTCTACGGGGCTCTCTTGCATAGGCGCGCGGTCTGCGGTAGTTTGCCCGTTTCGCAGTTTTCACCTGGGAATCAAACACAATGAGCAAGCCTTTTGTCTCTATTTTAATGGGGTCAGAATCAGACCTAGCTATAATGCAGGCGGCCGCAGATACTCTCAAGCAACTACAAATAGATTTTGAGATTAAGATTACTTCGGCACATAGAACACCCGCTGTCACTCAGCAGTTTATAAGTGACGCTGAGTCTCGAGGCTGTCAGGTTTTTATTGCTGGAGCGGGCCTGGCTGCGCACCTTGCTGGAGCGACTGCGGCTCAGACTACTAAGCCGGTTATAGGTGTTCCCATAGACGTGGGGCCGTTAAACGGCTTTGATGCTTTGTTGTCGACTGTACAAATGCCTGGGGGAATCCCCGTTGCAACGGTGGCCATTGGCAAACATGGCGCCAAGAACGCTGCCTACCTTGCGGCTCAAATTCTATCCTTGGGGGATAATGAATTGGCAGAGAGATTAAAACAGGAACGAGCAGCTAACGCCGAGAAAGTACAATCCCAAGATCAATCACTGCAGGCCTCTCTGAAGTAAGTTTTCAGCGCACGATGCCCTGCGAACCCCTAGATTTTACAGTTGCCTGTGGTCATCTAGCTCAGGGGCATGTTATTGCCTATCCTACAGAGGCGGTTTGGGGGCTGGGTTGTGATCCTCATAATCGCGATGCGGTGGAACGGGTGGTAGCCATCAAGCACCGATCAATGAGCAAAGGGTTGATCCTGGTTGCGGCAAGCATCGACCAATTAGGGACTCTGTTGGATTCGTTGAGTAAAACTGAGCTTTCTCAGTTACGCGATACTTGGCCTGGGCCAGTTACTTGGCTGATTCCTGATTCAAATAATGAAGTCCCTCACTGGATAAAGGGCGAAAATGACTCGGTCGCCATCCGAGTGAGCGCACACCCAGTGGTTAGGGCACTATGTTTGCAATTTGGTAAACCGCTTGTTTCAACATCGGCAAACATAGCGGGCTCAGCTGAAATTCGATCATTGCAGGAATTGAAACGGGAATTTTCCAGTAAGGTGGACTTTATAGTAGAGGGAGGGCTCGGTTCGGATTCAGCGACGTCAGAGATAAGGGACCTGAAAACAGGCCGGGTAATTCGATAAAAGAATAGGCCACAAACAACCAAGGGGAACTAGAATTGGACCCAGTAAATACAGAGGCTGTGAAGGATTTCCTGCTAGGGCTGCAAGAAAATATCTGCAAAAGTCTGGGCACATTTGACCCGCAGTCAAGCTTTCGTTCGGACAAATGGGATAGAGAGGAAGGAGGGTCAGGAATCACCTCTATTATTAGCGACGGAATTGTCTTCGAAAAAGGAGGGGTAAACTTTTCCCATATCTTCGGTAAAGCAATGCCCGCCTCGGCCACTGCTACGCGCCCTGAGCTCGCAGGCAGAAAGTTTCAGGCAATGGGAGTATCCGTGGTGATTCATCCTCTTAATCCTTTCGTGCCCACTTCACACGCGAATTTTCGATTATTTGTGGCAACAAAGAAGGATGAGGAGCCAGTCTGGTGGTTTGGAGGAGGCTATGACCTAACGCCATATTACGGTTTCGAAGAAGATTGCATTCACTGGCATAAAGTCGCCAAAGGGTCTTGTACCGATTTTGGTGACGAGTACTATGCCAGATTCAAGAGAGATTGTGATGCTTACTTTTTTATTAAACACCGAAATGAAACTCGCGGCATAGGCGGATTGTTTTTTGATGATTTCAATGAGCTTGGCTTCGAACAAAGCTTTGCGTTTTTCCGATCTATGGCTAACAGCTACCTTGACGCCTATGCACCTATAATAGAAAAAAGAAAAGGCATAGAATTCACGCAACAGCAAAAGCAATTCCAGGAATATCGGCGTGGGAGATATGCTGAATTCAACCTGGTTTATGACCGGGGGACGGTATTTGGGCTGCAGTCTGAAATTGGACGTATAGAATCGATACTTATGTCGTTGCCGCCTATAGCAAGGTGGACATATGATTGGCGCCCAGACCCAGGTAGCCAGGAAGAAAGGCTGTACACAGATTTTCTAAAACCCAGAGACTGGGCGTGATTATTTATCAACCTGGATCTAACGAATCGTGTCTCTTTATGCCGTAGTAGGCAACCCTGTTGAACACAGCAGGTCGCCCTATATTCATCAACTGTTCGCTAACCAAACCGAAGAGGCCGTCGACTATTGCGCCGTTAAAGTTGACCCTGATAGCTTTGACAGCTTCGTAAAAAAATTTTTCGATGATGGTGGCGCTGGTCTAAATGTGACAGTGCCTTTTAAAGAGGCGGCCTACCGATTAACTGAGCGCCACGGGCCACGAGCCATGCTAGCAAGATCGGTCAACACGCTATACCTGGACGATTCCGGAACTCTGTGCGGAGAGAACACCGACGGCATAGGGCTGGTTCGAGACATACAGGATAACAACAGTTTCCCAATTCAGGATAAAAGAGTTCTTTTGGTGGGCGCTGGTGGCGCCGCCCGAGGAGCACTTGCTGAGTTGGTCAACCATGGGCCCGCATCGGTTATTTTGGTTAATCGAACTTTTTCAAAAGCAGAACAATTAAAAGAGGAGTTTGACAGTTTTGCTCCGGTTGAAGCGTTCAGTTATGACAATTTTGAAGCAACTGAATTTGACCTAATTGTCAATGCCACCTCTCTTGGACTAACCGGCAATTTACCCCCCCTGGAGAAAAATGTTCTAGCGCCGGGATGTTGCTGTTACGACATGATGTATGGGGCTGGGGGTACCGGCTTTGTCCAGTGGGCAAAGGAAAATGGAGCTGCTCTTGCCTTGGATGGCATAGGTATGCTGGTGGAACAAGCCGCAGAATCCTTTTCGATCTGGCGAGGAAAAAAACCGGAAACAGGAGCAGTAATTAGCCTTCTGAGAGAACAGCCCTAAAACTAATCTGTGGCGACTGAATCTCCTTCAACCCCTCTTGCGTAACCCTAATAGAAATTTGTAATGAGCTGAACAGACGGGTATAATTTTGCGCCAGAAATAGAGTGTTCTTCTACCTTAAATGCTAAGTAGTAGAGCGGTTTTTAATATAAATTAGTAGTGAAGCCGATTTATTAATCTTTGTCTTAATGTATCCCCCTCCCCTTGTTGATCAGGCACATGAAACTACTGTAAGTAGTTGGTGTGCGCATCTATGAGAAATGGTTGGCGAACAATTTGGCAGGCAGGTGAAACGGTTTGATCTTTATGCATGATCGTTATCAATTTTTATGGTGTTGTATAGAGAACTCGGGGGATCAGCTATCAAATTTTTAGTGAGCGCAGCAGTGATTTTGCTTACACCGGTCTTGGCGGCAAAACTGGTTTTTAATGTCACTTCATCTACTGGTGCTGAGCCCATTAATGAGCCTTGGGTTCAAAACTCAATGGAATTTGTGACCTGGAACGGAGAAAAGTGGACCGGCTGGGTTCGGAATGAGGACTTTGCACTTCGGCCGCAAAATGAGGGGAAGTGGAGTCAACATTCGAATTCCATGCTGGCTTTTATGGACTGGGAAGGAACTCCCTGGCAGGCAAGAATTGACGGCGACTCGTTTTTACTGGCCCATCACGGTGACTGGCAAGGCCACACTGAGAAGGCATTAGCGATCCATTACCGCGACTGGCAAGGTAAAAACCAGTTGAGAACATTGGCCCAATTGAAACGCTGACAAGCGGTTCTTTTCAAACTTAGTTGGCGCACCAAGCGGGGCAAGCCGAAAGGACAACAGGAAACACGTGACTTCTATTAAAGATACGCTGAAGAAAGGTCTGACATTCTTATTGTTATTAGGGTTTACGCCTTTGGCCTTTGCTGCGGCAATGGATGTCCGCCCAGGTGTCACCGACATGAGCCGGGAGATCCAGGGTCTGCATCATCTAAGCCTGGCCATCGTCGTAGTTATAGGAATCCTAGTCTTCGGCGTCATGTTTTATTCGATCTATGCTCATCGCCGCTCAAAAAACCCCACCCCCGCTACCTTTCATGAGAGTACCACGGTGGAAGTTATCTGGACTCTGGTGCCTGTGGTGATTTTGATTAGCCTCGCAGTGCCGGCAACCATGACATTAATAGAGATCGAGGACAACAGCGACCCGGATCTCTCGATCCTCATAACTGGGTCGCAATGGAAATGGCACTATCAATACCTCGATTCAAATATAGGCTTCTATAGCAACTTGGCGACGGCCCAAGCGGAGAGGGACAACCTTGAGCCTAAGGGGACTAACTATTTACTGGAAGTAGACAATGTGTTGGTTTTACCTACCAATAAAAAGGTCCGGTTTCTCACAACGGCCGACGACGTTATACACTCCTGGTGGATACCAGACTTTGCCGTAAAGCAAGACGCGATACCAGGTTTCATCAATGAAGCGTGGACCCGAGTCAATGAGCCGGGCTTATACCGAGGGCAGTGCGCGGAATTTTGTGGCAAAGATCACGCCTTTATGCCGATAGTGGTGGAGGTCCAAGAGGAGGCCGATTTCGATCAATGGCTAGAGGACCAAAGGCTGGCCATTGAGCTTGCTTCTGGGCAGGCAGTTGCTGACCGAGCTAGAACATGGGCTATGGCAGAACTGATGGAAATTGGCGAACAAGTTTACGTAGAGCATTGCGCAACCTGCCATGAATTGGATGGCGCGGGGCAAGGCTCCACGTACCCAGCATTGGCCGGGGGCGAAATACCGAATGGGCCCATGGAGGCGCATATGGATAGGGTGTTGAATGGCTTGGCTGATACCGAAATGCAGGCTTGGGCACCACAGCTTTCCGATTTAGAAATCGCTGCCGTGATTACTTACGAGCGTAATTCTTTTGGTAACGAAACCGCTGACTTAGTTCAGCCAATAACTATTTTCGAGGCACGATAAGGTAGCTCATTCATGGCCGAAATCGCTGGACATACAATTCCAAACCGTTCTCCGCTCCTGGCATTTCTTGAGCGGTGGTTTTTAACTACTAACCACAAGGAGATCGGTTCCTTATATTTATGGCTCAGTTTCGTGCTGTTTTTTATTGCCGGAGCTATGGCAATGGTCATTCGCTTGGAGTTGGGTCAGCCCGGCATGCAGTTTACTGATCCGCTTTTTTATAACCAGATGGTGACCATGCATGGCCTGATCATGGTATTCGGCGTAGTGATGCCCGGGTTTGTTGGATTGGCTAACTGGCAAATCCCGATAATGATCGGCGCGCCGGATATGGCGCTGCCACGGTTAAATAATTTCAGCTTTTGGATTCTGCCTTTCGCCTTTACTCTTTTGATTTCGTCACTCTTTATGGAGGGAGGGGCCCCAAACTTTGGTTGGACTTTTTACGCACCCCTTTCCACCACCTACGGGCCACCGAGTACTGATTTTTTCATTCTCGGGGTTCACTTGATGGGAGTCTCATCCGTCCTTGGGGCTATTAATATCATTGTTACTATCTTCAACCTGCGCGTAGAGGGCATGACTCTGATGAAAATGCCCCTATTCGTCTGGACCTGGTTAATCACTGCGTTCCTGTTGGTTATGGTGATGCCGGTATTGGCAGGCGCGGTTACTATGATGCTTACTGATCGTCATTTCGGCACTAGCTTTTTTTCAGCAGCCGGAGGTGGGGATCCACTTTTATTCCAGCATGTGTTCTGGTTCTTCGGACACCCTGAAGTGTATATCTTGATTCTCCCGGGATTTGGTATTGCCTCCCAAATCATCCCAACTTTCGCACGCAAGAAACTGTTTGGTTACCACTCGATGGTGTACGCAACCGCTTCGATCGCGATTTTGTCGTTTGTGGTCTGGGGCCACCACATGTTCTCCGTAGGTATGCCTCTGGCAGCCGAACTGTTCTTTATGTATGCCACCATGTTGATAGCCGTTCCTACAGGAGTGAAGGTATTCAACTGGGTGGCCACAATGTGGCGCGGCTCCATGACGTTTGAGACGCCAATGTTGTTTGCTCTTGGGTTTGTTATCTTATTCACCATTGGTGGATTCTCGGGACTAATGCTGGCATTAGTCCCGGCGGATTTTCAATACCATGACACCTTTTTCGTAGTTGCTCACTTTCACTATGTGCTCTATCCAGGCGCCATCTTCGGCATTATGTCAGCGGTGTATTATTGGCTACCCAAATGGTGCGGCAATATGTATGACGAGCGTTTGGGTAAGATCCATTTTTGGACAGCGGTTATTGCAGTCAATATGACTTTTTTCCCAATGCATTTCGTCGGTCTCGCCGGCATGCCGCGACGAATTGTGGACTACTCAATTGCGTTTGCTGATTTCAATATGGTATCCAGTATTGGAGCTGCACTACTGGGTGTGACACAGGTTTTATTTCTGTACATAGTGATTAAGGCCATACGCGGTGGAGAGAAGGCTACCTCACAGGTTTGGGAAGGAGCGGAAGGTTTAGAGTGGACAATCCCTTCACCGGCCCCTCTTCACACATTCGAGACACCGCCACAGTTTCCAGCACCCGAGGAAGCTTACAAGCATGAGTGAGAATCGCAACAAGCAGGCCAAGCATTTAATCCTGCTTTCTTCGCTGGCGTTCGGGATGTTAGGGTTCTCCTTCGCACTTGTCCCGCTTTATGAAATCTTCTGTGAAGTTACCGGGATTACCGGGAAAACCTCTAGCATCGTAGCGGTTGAGCCCGCAGCTGTAATGCAAGAGTCTGAGCGAGAAGTGACCATCCAGTTCCTAGCCCAGGTTGCGCGTGGCATGCCCTGGGAATTCCGGCCGACAGAACATCAACTGAGGGTTCGAGTGGGTGAGGTCAACCTGACCTCCTATTATGCTCGCAATCACTCTGCACAGGGGGTTACTGGTCAAGCAGTGCCTAGCGTGTCTCCGGTCAATGTATCTAGATATCTGCATAAAATTGAATGTTTTTGCTTTACTGAACAATACTTAGGAGCTGGCGAAGACCAGCAGATGGCTGTTAGATTTTATATCGACGAAGAGTTGCCGGAAGAGATCAATACCTTAACCTTGTCTTACTCATTATTTAATGTGCCAGGACTTGAATCCTCGAGTTTGGCGTTTGCGAGCCACCAACCATGATGGAAGCACCTCGTTATTACGTACCGCATTCAAGCCGTTGGCCAATTATCGGCTCTACTGCACTTGCAGTTCTAGCTTTTGGCGCGGTTCATTTCATACAGCAAAGTACTGATAAAGTTGAAACTGAGGCAAGCTTTGGAGCGCCGATTTTTTATATCGGACTGGCTATTACAGCCTACATGTTTTTTGGTTGGTTTCGGTCAGTGATCAACGAATCTATTGGGGGGATGAATAGCAAATTGCTCGATCGATCCTTTCGTATGAGCATGGCCTGGTTCATTGTCTCTGAAATTATGTTCTTCGCCGCTTTCTTCGGTGCACTTTTTTATGCTCGCTTGATAAGTGTGCCCTGGCTGGCAGGAGCCGGCACTAATCTTGAAACGCATGTCCTCTTGTGGCCTGAGTTCGCTGATACTTGGCCGCTGTTTATGACTCCTGGCGGTACGACTACTGAGGCGATGGAAGCATGGGGCCTGCCCTTCATTAACACCTGCATCCTGGTTACCAGCAGTGTAACGGTTACTTTTGCCCATTGGGCTTTGAAAAAAAACCATAGAGTACCACTGGCAATTTGGTTGGGCTTAACAGTGGCGCTAGGAGTAGTGTTTCTGATCCTTCAGGTGGAGGAATACATTGAAGCCTACAACGAGTTGGGGCTGACTCTGGGATCCGGCATTTACGGTTCTACCTTCTTCATGTTAACCGGATTTCATGGCGCCCATGTGACCATGGGAACAATAATGCTCTTTGTCATATTCCTGCGCTGTCTACGTGGGCACTTCTCTCCGGAAGATCATTTCGGCTTTGAGGCAGCAAGTTGGTATTGGCACTTTGTGGATGTGGTCTGGTTGTTTCTATTTACATTTGTATATTGGTTTTAGGAATCTGGACACATTCACCCGGCATTAACAGAAGCGAAAATAAACATGTCAAGAACAGCAGAAATCAAAATGACTGTCGATTTGGATGGAGACAATGTTCCGACTCGAATTGAGTGGGAAGCCTCTGAAGGCCAAGAGGGTGGACCTATTTTATGTGAGTCCATGATGCTTTCAGTTTGGGACAGCGAAAATAAGACCACTGCTGCCATCGATCTTTGGATTAAAGATACAACTATCGATGATATTAATATCTATTTCTACCAGGTGATTCACAAGATGGCAGATACCTATTTAAAAGCGACGAAGAATTCGGAAATATCGAATTCTATTCACGAATTCGGTGAAAGTTTTGGGACTTCCCTAGGAATACTTAAACGGAGTACACAGTAGATGAAGATCTCCATTGTCCCAGCGCTAAAAGTACTTAGGCCCGCGGCTTTGCTCGTGCTTGTTGCAGTCGTTGGATTAGGAGTGGGCTATTGGTCGAATGCAACGTTTTATACGGATACCAGCCCGGAGCAACCGATTGCATTTAGCCATCAGATCCATGCCGGTGAGAACGAAATTCCTTGTATGTATTGTCATACTCAGGCGGATCGCTCGCCGTCCGCGGGAGTCCCAAGCGTTTCGAAATGTGTAGGTTGCCATAACGAGGTTGCGACGGAGCAACCCCAAATCCGGCTTCTGATGAGTTACTGGGAGAATAGGGAGCCTATTCCCTGGATAAAGGTTCATGATCTGCCGGACTTCGTTCACTTCACGCATAAACGCCACGTGTTGGCAGAAATTGAATGTCAGACTTGCCATGGGGCAGTTGAAACTATGGACACAGTTAGGCTGGCAAGAAGGAATATCGATGGGACTGCTCAGTATGACCATACCTGGGAAATGCGGCTTTGTCTCGACTGCCATAGAGAAAATGAAGTAGAGAACGGAACCGATTGCTGGACCTGTCATAAGTAATTAAAGAAGAGCGCAATGCCAAACATAGATCGTAGAGAATTCCTTAAACTGGTTGGTGCCGGCGGTGTTGGTGCCGGAGCTGGATTCATGCTGAAAGAATCCAAAAAGGACCCGACTGAGTATTTAATTCCTTATGTTGTGGCCCCTGAAGACTTCAGCAGCGGCATTGCCACTTGGTACAATTCAGTTTGCTCCATGTGCTCTGCGGGTTGTGGTATATCCGTACGAACTCGCGAGGGCCGTGCAAAAAAGATTGAGGGCAATCCTTCCCACCCGGTAAACCAGGGGCGGCTTTGTGGAATGGGCCAGGCTGGGTTGCAAGTGTTGTATAACCCTGATCGCATAACCGAACCGTTGTTGCGAACCGGGGAACGCGGGGCAATGTCGTTCGAGCAAATAACCTGGGAGGACGGTCTAGGCCAGCTTGCAGAAAGGTTAGAGTTATTAAGGGCTGCGCGGCGTGGCAATAATGTTTGCTTGCTGAGCGAAGGCACTAATGGGCATCTTGCGCAATTGTTCGAAAGTTTCATGCGGCAACTCGGCTCTAATCGGCTGCATCATTACGATTTCGATCATCCACATACTCTGTACGCTGCAAACCAAGGCTTCTTTGGTCAAGATCATTTACCTTATTATGACTTGCAAAACACTCGGTTATTATTGTCTTTTGGAGCTGATTACCTCACGAACTGGATATCCCCGCTTCATCATAGCCTAGGTTTCGGCGCCAGTCGCCAGAGGCAAGAGGAGGAGAGAGGACGATTTGTTCAAATAGAACCGAGAATGTCCATAAGCGGCGCGGCCGCAGATGAGTGGGTAGCTGCTAGCCCAGGGACAGAAGGTATTTTAGCGTTGGGCATGGCCAACCACATGGTTTCTCAGGGGGTTTACCAGGGGGCTGATAGAGCTGCTTGGTCCGCCGCCCTATCTGATTACAGTCCTAGCATGGTAGCTGAACAGACCGGAGTATCGGAGAGCACTATTACCCGTCTGGCCGACGATTTTGCAGGAACCCAACCCAGCCTTGCTATTGGTGGTGGAGCAGCTGCGAATCATAGCAATGGCGTTGATATGCTGGTTGCTGTGAATGTCCTAAATTATCTAGCTGGCAACGTTGGCCGGGAAGGAGGGTTGCTATTCAATCCGCAACCAGCAGGCACAGTCTCACGACCTCACCAAGCCAGTTATCGCTCAATGCTCGAGCTCGCGGAAGCGGCTCAACAGGGTGAAATCGATGTTTTAATTATTAATGGTACAAATCCGGTGTTCACCTTGCCGGCGGCGGCCGAATTTAGGGAGGCTCTGGACGCAATACCTTTAGTAGTAAGTCTTTCAAGTTTTTTCGATGAAACTACAGTACTGGCCGATTTAATCCTGCCTAGCAATAGCTACCTAGAAAGCTGGGGTGATAATTTCCCTGAAGCTGGTGTCGGTTTTCGGGTAGGTGCTGTTTCACAGCCGGTAGTTTCACCTCTCTATAATACCCGAGCGACCGGAGACATCATCTTAAGTCTGGCACAGAGGATCGGCATGAGCAGCACTATTCCATGGACAAGTATGGAGGAATGCATAAAAGACGGTTGGCGTCGTATCTATGAACAAGGTGATCCTCAGACTCTAGCACAGGGTTTTGAAGAGTTTTGGATATCCCTACTCAAGGCTGGGGTATGGGGAGAAACGACAACTGGTACCACCTCCTTTGAGCCAGACCAAAATATCATAGCTGGCATTGGCGTGGCGGCTCCCGAATTTTCAGGCTCGGAACAGGATTATCCCTTTATCCTTCACCCTTATTTGTCGCCCAATTTTCATGATGGCCGGGGCGCTAATCTTCCCTGGATGCAAGAGCGACCCGATCCCATGACCAGTGTAGTCTATGGATCCTGGGTTGAATTGAATCCAACCACAGCTGAAGAACTCGGATTGATTGAAGGGGATTTAGTTGACATAGAGTCTCCACATGGACAGGTTCTCGCGCCGGTTTTTATTTATCCGGCTATCATGCCAAATGTCATCGCTATGCCCATCGGGCAAGGTCACAGCGAATATGGCCGCTATGCCAAAGATCGTGGAGCCAACCCACTCGAAATTCTAAGCCCTCAGATGGAGCCGATAACCGGCAATCTTGCGACTAGCGCGACCCGAGTTAGATTGGTCGCTACGGGTCGCCACATCGACTTGGTAAAAACTAGTGGTACTTCCCGTGATCTGGGTAGGAATATCGTACAAACCACTGGAGATGAAGGGCACGAAGTGAGCGATGCCGGATTGAACAGCATTCCGATAACGGAGCTAACCTAATGAGCCTCTTTTCAAGATTTATGGATGGTTGGCGTAAGTACCGAAAGCCAGGCTACTACGATGAATTTGACTATCACTGGACAATGACTGTCGACCTCGATTCCTGCACTGGTTGCGAAGCTTGTATGACCGCCTGTCAAGCGGAGAACAATATACCTCTCGTAGGTGAAGAGGAGCTAGCCAAAGGCAGAGAGATACAGTGGATCCGGATAGAACGATATTGGGAAGGGGAATACCCCAATGCAAAGCTGAATTTTATGCCCATGATGTGCCAACACTGCGATGCAGCGCCCTGTGAGACAGTGTGCCCAGTGAGCGCTACTTATCACAACCAAGATGGTCTTAATACTCAAATCTACAACCGGTGCATTGGCACACGCTCCTGCGCGGTCTACTGCCCTTACGAGGTTCGTTACTTCAATTACTACAATCATCATTGGGATAGCCCGCTGGACCAGCAATTGAATCCAGATGTGAGTGTGCGTGGAAAAGGAGTTATGGAGAAATGCACGTTCTGCATTCAAAGAATTCGCGACGCCAAGGACTTGGCTAAGGACGATGATCGAAGGCGAGTGCGTGACGGTGAGGTACAGCCAGCTTGTGTGCAGAGCTGCCCAACCAAGGCCCTGACCTTCGGGGACCGTAAAGACACTGAAAGCCAGGTTTACCAGTCAATGAACAATCCACGCGCCTACAAGGTATTAGATGAGTTAAACACAGACTCGTCCGTGGTGTATCTCAAAAAGGTTGATGCATAGGATGACTATGGAGGCTGAAAACAACAAGTTGGGCTACACGGACATCCACGAAGACGTCGTAAGATCTATAGTGGTAACTGGCCCCAAGTATTACGCTACACTAGCAACGGCCGGAGGATTAGCCCTGGTATGCTTTTTTTTCCCGTGGTTTTACCAGCTTTACTATGGTATCGGCGCTGCAGGAATGAATCATCCTGGGGTTTGGGGAACCTATCTTGCTAGCTTTATTTTCTGGATCGGTCTTAGTCATTCGGGAACCTTGCTTTCGTGTGTATTACACCTAACAAATAGCTCTTGGCGAAAAGCCATGTATCGAAGTGCCGAGGCGATGACGCTGTTTTCGCTGGTTGTGGCGGCTACCTATGTGTTTGTTCACGTTGGTCGTCCTTGGTTCGCTCATTGGACTTTTCCGTATCCGAATCAGTGGGAGTTGTGGCCTAATTTTCGCTCTCCGCTTTTGTTTGATGTGATGGCTATCGCTACTTATCTCACTGGAAGCACGATATTCATCTATATGGGTTCAATTCCTGATTTTGCCGCGGTAAGAGATCGCACCGTCGGCTGGCGGAATACTATGTACAGTTTGCTATCTTTGGGATGGCGAGGAACCGATACGGAATGGCACCGATTACACTGGGCCTACACGTTTCTTGCGGTACTAATCATTCCGCTGGCGGTATCGGTGCATAGTATTGTCTCTTGGGATTTTGCTATGTCCATAGTTCCAGGCCTGCACCAGACTATCTTCGCGCCGTATTTCGTGGTCGGAGCTATCTATTCTGGTACAGCTGGTATCGTCACCGTTATGTTCGTGCTCAGAAAATACATGGGTTTCGAACAATATATTACCAAGTTGCACTTTGACAATCTGGGTAAACTTTTATTATTACTCTCACTGCTTTGGACCTATATCAACGCGATAGAACTTTTTACTGGATGGTATAGTGGGACTTCGGACGAATACGAGCAGCTAAGTTTCAAATTGTTCGGGTTTTACGCACCGCTCTATTGGGAGATGATTCTGTTCTGCGCGGTAGCGCCTTTGTTGATGATTTCTAAGCGGTTCAGAACCTCCTTCGTACCCATGTTGATCCTATCGATCGCCATTAATATTGGGATGTATACAGAACGGTTCCTTATTGTAGCTACTTCATTGCCACGGCAGTATTTGCCAGATGCCTGGGGCTTTTATGCACCTAGTCTTGTTGAGCTCTCGATTATGGTAGGGTCCTTCGCAGTGTTTACTACCTTGTTTCTTATATTCGTAAAAATATTTCCCAGTGTTTCCATGTATGAAGTGAAAGAAACTATGGAGACGCCCAAATTGAAGCCTGCGATACCGCAAGCAGGGAGCCCGGCATGACAACTTGCGTGGTGGGACTCTTTCACGACCCTCAATCAGCTCTTGCGGCAGCGGGTGAACTCAAGAATGCCGGATTTGAGACTCCCGAACTTATGTCGCCAGTGCCTATAGAGGGTGTGGAGGAAGTGCTCGGAAAGAAGAAATCTATAATCAAGAATTTTACCTTTTTCGGCGGCTTGATAGGCGGTATTTCAGGTTTTACATTGGCTTCTGTTACCGCCATTCTTTATCCGCACCCAGTCGGGGGCAGGCCAATAATTACGATACCACCCTATTTAATTATCACCTATGAATTGACCATCCTGTTCGGCATTTTGTTTACCGTATTGGGCTTCTTTATTAGTTCGCGGCTTCCAGCAATCCGGAATCGCATGTATGTACCAGAAGCGGCGGTGGACAAATTCGCGGTCGCAGTGACGTGTGAAAATAGCGAGCACCGCAGCCGCGCAGATGCAATTTTCAATGGTGCCGGTGCTGAGCAGATTCGGGATATGGGGGAGGAGGATTAATGAAGCGTACCAATTGCACGATTGCTGCTTTGCTTTTCGTAATAAGCCAGACACCTTTGGCGTGGAGCCTTCCATGGAATAAGGATTTAGTTGACCAATTAGCGATCAAAGCGCAGGAAGGAGTGGCGCCGCTGGAACCCGGTTCAATTCCTGTCGTTGGCGGTGAAACTTTGCCGACGCCTATTACAGAAGCTGAACAGGACGCTGCAAAGGACGAAGCGGCATCGATTCCAAACCCAGTGCCAGCATCAGCTGACTCGTTGGCGCGCGGGAAATATCTTTATGAACTGAATTGCTTGGTTTGCCACGGCGCAACCGGAGTTGGGGATGGCCCAGTAGGGCTCAAGTTTGTCACGAAGGCGCCAGTCGATTTGAATGAGGATTACACCCAAGATCAGGCCGATGGCCAGCTGTTTTTTACTATTACCCGCGGACGGGCTCTCATGCCGTATTATCGTGACGCTTTGAACATCGAGGAAAGATGGCACGTGGTCAATTATCTTAAACAAGAGTTTGGAAATTAATGAGCACAGAACGAATGCCAACGAAAATCCAGCCTGCGTCACCTAAGCAAAGGCGACGGTTTGTGTCATCGCTATTGCTAATCTTTCTGGGCCTAAGTACTGCGAGTCCCGCATATGCAGCAAGCAATGAGATGGCTCGCCCTGATTTCGCTATCCTCATTGTTTCATTTTTGGTTCTTATGGGGGTTACCCAGACCGGGGTTGTTTTTTCGGCTACTACACGCTTGTCGGGCGCAAAGTGGGCAAAGTCCTATTATCGGCTGGCAGACCTCATTACCATGGCATTTGCCCCGTTTGCAATCGGGGGGTTTTTACTAATTTACTTCAGAAGCACAGGCGAACTCTTCTACTGGCTCTCGCCTGCACCAGAGGAAAACCTGAGCACATACCTCAATATCGACTGGCTGCTATTCAGGAATCTATTCTCCCTCCTAGTATTCTACGGTTTAAGTGGGGTCTATTTCTGGAAGAGCCTCAAGCTCGATTTATCGGGGTCGGATAACGCCGATCACCAGGAAGTGCGTGACCAGCTCTATCGGATGTCACCCTTGATTATTATTGCTTACATAGTGTGCAGCACCTTTATTGCTTGGGATTTTGCAATGATGCTCATTCCTCATTGGCATAGTACTGTTTTCCCTATCCACTATTGGTTTGGCAATGCCTATGCAGCCACGGCTGCACTGATAGTACTTCCAGTTCTACTGAGCCGATTCTCTTCAAGTGAGTTCAAATTTTCGCCTCAACAAATTCGTTACTTCAGTATGTTGGTAAGTGGTTTTATGCTGCTATGGCTTTATTTTATGTGGTCACAGTTTTTTGTGATGTGGTTTGGCAATCTGCCCCGTGAAACTGATGCCTTGTTTCGCCAAATGTACGGACATTACGCGCCTCTATACTGGACTATGGTAGCTGGATGTTTTTTTATCCCTTTCGGAAGCTTAATCTTCGCTTACTTCAATCGTTCGATAAGAGCGATGTGTGTTCTTGCGCTGACCATTAATTTGGGCAATTGGATTAATAAGTATTTAATGGTGATACCTGTTTACTCCACTGAAGATCGAATACTCGATCATTTACCCGAGGTAGGCCTCTCGGTCGGATTGCTGGCCGCCTTTGTAATAGTCGTCGTTTTGTTTGCCAGACGGTTACCTGCCTACTCTTACTGGGAGATAAATCTCAAGCCAAACCCCTCTGGAACTGGTGCTCAGCCTTCACACGAAGTAGGCAACTACACTTAAATGCAAACCATAGATCGGCGCAAAGTGAGCCTAGGCTTGCTGGTTTTTGCGCTGTTTCTTTCCGCCCTTTTTACGAGGCTCGGAATTTGGCAATTGGATCGTGCTGAGCAGAAGCGAGAGACTCTGGCCGAGTTCGAAAGACGTGCTGACGCCTCTGAGCTAGATCTAAATAGGATGTTCAGTATGGACGGCGGATCAATGTGGGGGCGCTATGCATCTGTAACCGGCCATTATATCGGGCCGACAATTTTGCTGGACAATCAGATTTACGAAGGCCGAGCGGGCTATTTCGTTTATACGGCGTTCACCATCAGCGGGCGCGAATTAACTTTATTAGTAAACCGAGGCTGGATTCCCGTGGGAGGAGATCGGAGCCGAATCCCTGAATTCGTTGACCCGACTGGAGAGCAACGGCTCAACGGTAGATTGAGTCATCCCCCACAACAGGGCTTGCGTCTGACGGACAGCAATTTGATCGAACGCCTATCAGATTCTATTTTGCGTGTAGGGGGAATAGATTTCGATGCTTTAGCTGAAACCGTCATTGCTGGAGAGTTAATGCCAATAACTTTACTTCTCGAAGCCCCTGCAGCTGATGGCTTTGATCGTGTCTGGCTGCCACCAGGTAGTGATGAGGCCAGGCATCTTGGCTATGCGTTTCAATGGTTTGCATTAGCGGTAACGGTCGTGGTCGTGAGTGTGATAATTTTGCTTCGTCGCGCCAAAACAGAAAGCTTATGAGTACCTCAGCAAGAAACACGAAAACGTCAGCTCGACTTACGATGTTGGCTCTATTTGCAGTTTTTGCAGCACCGCTCTTAATAGCGTCGCTGTTTGCTTTAGGCCCTCTCGATTGGCGGCCTTCTAAAACCATTAACAGTGGATTGCTATTAGAGCCTCCATTATTACTAAAATCATTTGGCGTAACAGACCGATCTGGTAAGGCTCTTGAAGTTGCTGCAGTTGCTCGAGATTGGTTTGTGGTTGGGCTGCACAATGGTGCCTGTATGGGCAGCTGTCAGCAATTGATGGAGACCGCCGCGCGTGTCCAGGTCGCTGTCGGTAGTGACGCGTTCCGAGTTTCTTTGGCTTTGTTAAGCCCAGATAAAAATGCACCGGTTCCGTCAGAACAAACCTGGATATTGCCGCCGGATAGTAAATTGGTGCCGGAGCTGCTTCTCGCATCAGGTGAGGCACAGCTCGACTCCATATTACTCATCGTCGATTACCGAGGCCATGTTGTACTGATGTACCCTCCTACAGAGGAAGGACTTGGAGTGCTTGAAGATTTAAAATGGTTGCTGCGCTCTGCTGCCAGTTAGACTGATATTGACTCATCGTAGGGCTACAAAAATCCGGATAGGTGCTGCTGGCGTATAAGCAGTATAAGGGTAAGTTGGTCACGCGGTGGCGATAATTCAAGACTGCAATAAACTGACTCAAATTGAACAATAGGAACAGTAGTAATCATTTATAGGCTCGTCCGTTTGAAGCCTGTTATTGGGACATACTAATGTTAGATTTTTTCATTATAACAGTGCTGCTTGGCATATTTGCGAGCTTGGGCAGCGGTCTTTATTTTTTGGTGCGAGACCGTGGAAAGACTGACCGAACCGTTATTTCACTTAGCGTTCGGGTAACCTTAGCAATCCTTTTGTTGGTTTTATTGGCAGCGGGGTTCGTGTCTAGATATATGTAATTGTGGGTGAGGGTGACATCAGTGAGCGGTGCCAGCTAGTTTTTAACCCGAAGGAGACCCTTAATTTAATTATAGATTTAGTCCCCACTATTCGTTTTTTGTTTTTTCGCTCAACTTGAGATTCCACGCAAGATATGATTGAATTTCCGCTCTCAAAATTGTTCAAAGCCGATCAGTTTTGATTCGAGTAATCAGTTCGTATTTCGAGCCTCCTCAGCTGAACCATTTGAACCTGAATACAGACTAGTGATGGAAATAACTTCCAATACAGCCACAAATTGGCGCGACTTTTATGAGATGTGCAAGCCGCGTGTGGTCATGCTGATGATCCTCACATCCCTTGTCGGGATGTTTCTTGCTGTTCCCGGAATGGTCCCAGTCGACGCCTTAATATTCGGTAATATAGGGATTGCGCTAGTAGCGGCTTCCGGAGCTGTAGTTAATCACTTAATCGATCGCAAGATCGACGTGGTTATGAAGCGGACTCACAATCGTCCTTTAGCGCAAGGCCGGGTCGACGCGAAGCAGACGATTGTATTTGCTATAACAATTGGGGTCGCAGGTATGGCGATTCTGCTCTTGCGGGTCAACCCGCTCTGTGCGTGGCTGACTCTAGCTTCCTTTGTTGGTTATGCCTTTATTTACACTGGATATTTGAAGCATGCTACACCGCAGAACATCGTTATTGGCGGCCTTTCTGGTGCTATGCCCCCCCTGTTAGGCTGGACTGCTGTAACAGGTACTGTTGAGCCCAATGCTTTGCTCTTGGTGCTCATTATCTTTGCCTGGACACCTGCCCATTTCTGGGCCTTGGCTATCCATCGCAAGAAAGAATATGCCAAGAGTGGCGTCCCTATGTTGCCAGTGACCCATGGCGAGTTTGTAACCAAGGTCCATATAATTGCATACGCTGCAATTTTACTCCTGGTCAGCGTGTTCCCCTATTCCACCGGTATGAGTGGAGTACTGTATTTAGGTAGTGCTCTTGCTCTGGGTTTCGGCTTTCTTGGTTGGTCTTATAAGCTAATGTTCAAGCCTTCGCCCACAACAGCGATGGATACATTCAAATACTCAAATGTATACCTGGGGCTCCTTTTCATAGCTTTGCTAATAGATCACTACCTGGTCTAGATCTATAGCAGCCGGTGAAATTTGCGCATAAATTTAAACTAGGGCAGATTACTTTTGCAGTGATAGGCTCGCTGCTGATTATTGCTTGTATGTCGCTCTATCTCATGCGCGCCACAGATGTGCCGGCGAATGCGTTAAGAGAGCTTGGTGTTACTATTTATCCTGAGCCCAAACCCATTGAGCACTTCAAACTCCTGGACCAAAATAGCGAGCCGTTTACACCTGCTCGCTTAAAGGGTCAATGGTCCCTTATATTTTTTGGATTCACTGCTTGTCCCGACATCTGCCCTTTGACCATGGCTGAGCTGAGGCAATTTTATGTAAATCTGGAAAGCACCAATTTCGGCCAGCTACCACAGGTTGTTTTAGTTACCGTAGATCCAGCCAGGGATAACCCTGAAACCCTGGCCAGCTATGTGGGTAATTTCCACGAGGACTTTGTAGGTCTAAGCGGAGATATGACAACCCTTTCAGATCTGGCAGCACAAATGTATGTAGCTCACACGCAAGTACCCGGGGGTAGCGGCCACAAGTTGGACTCAACAACAGGCAGCGATTATCTTATCGAGCACAGCTGGCATATTTCAATGATAAATCCCAGGGCGGAACTCTATGCTGTATTTCATCCGCCGTATCGAGACGCAGACCTGCTGAATGCCTACCAAACTCTGGTTGCCGATTAATTTTTCTGTGCCGTCGTTAGGAAAAAGGTGGACAGGAATCTTAGGATTGGAAACGCGATTATTGCGGGCTCAACCGCAGTACCGAGATAAGAAGAAAAAGGTATAGTACCCGTAATAAAGTTGAATAGATCGATCATCAAGCTGTTAACAGATGGTGCGCAAAGTGATTTCAGTAGTCTCTATCAACCTGCTGTAATCAAGTGAATATAGGGGTTACAGGTTTTTGACAGCATCTCGGCCGAAAGAACTCGTACTTGTGGATGGTTCCTCCTATTTGTTCAGGGCCTTCCATGCTTTGCCACCGCTGGTAACCAGCCGAGGGCAACCCACCGGTGCGGTGAAAGGTGTCATCAACATGATCAGAGCGCTCATGAAGGCGTGTGATCACGAAAATATAGCGATCGTTTTCGACGCCAAGGGCAAGACCTTTCGCAACGAAATCTTTGAGGGATACAAGGCACATCGCCCGCCCATGCCGGACGACCTTAAGAGTCAGATAGAACCAATACACCAGATTATCAGGGCCATGGGATTGCCATTGTTGGTTATTGAGGGGGTGGAAGCTGATGACGTAATAGGCACCCTTTCTCAACAAGCCTCAGAAAACGGCATAAAAACTCTTATCTCAACCGGTGATAAAGACCTTGCTCAGTTAGTCAACGATCACGTTACTCTCATTAACACCATGACCAATGAAATATTGGATACTGATGGGGTTGTTAAGAAATTTGGTGTAAAGCCAAATCGGATTATTGATTATTTGGCACTTATGGGAGACAAATCCGACAACATTCCTGGAGTGCCAGGAGTTGGACCCAAGACTGCGCTTAAATGGCTACAGGAATATGAGTCCATGGAGGGCATTATTGAGAATGCTAACAAAATTAGCGGTAAGGTGGGCGAACGTTTACGGGAGAACCTCGAACTGCTGCGACTGTCTTATGAGCTGGCAACTATAAAATTGGATGTTGATCTTGATACCGATATTCAAAACTTAACCAAGAAAGAAGATGAGAAGCAGGTGCTACACGAGATTTTCTCAAAAATGGAGTTCAAAACCTGGATCAAGGAATTGGAACAAGAAGGGACATATGGCACCTCATCAACAGGAATAGAAATTGATTCGGGCAACAGTGATTTAAAGGAGGTCGCAATCCCAACCCCAAAGGGGGTCGAGTATTCTCCAATCCTTTCAAAAGATGATCTTGATGAAGTAATAGACAAACTCAGAGAACTTAAAAAGTTCAGCATTAGTGTGGAATTCAAAGAAACACACTTCATGGACGCTGCTATTCTGGGTATAGCAATTAGCATAGAACCGGGCAAGGCTTTCTATATACCACTCGGTCACGACTATCCAGATTGCCCGGAACAATTGCCGATTAAGCATACTCTGAAGTCACTGAAACCGATAATTGAGAACCCATCTATTATCAAAGTAGGCTATGACCTGAAACAAATCCGACACTTATTTCAGAACTACGACATATTGCTGCAACCTATAAAGTCGGATTTATTATTGACGTCTTATGTTTTGAATTCCGTGGCGGTCAAGCACTCGCTCGCTGATATCGCAAGTTACTATCTCAAAATCAACACCATAGAGCTGGAAAGCCTGACCGGTAAGGGCAGAAACAAGCTTAGTCCGGATGAAATAGTTATCGATGACTATACAAATTTTGCCGCGGAGAAAGCTGATTTTGTTTTTAGGCTCACTGGCCACTTGGAGCAGAAGCTTGCGGCGCGAGGGCACCTTGCAGGGCTTTATAAATATTACGAGTTACCGTTGGTAGAAGTACTGCTGTCCTTGGAACGAAACGGTATTCGAATCGATAAGAAAGTATTGGAAAAGCAGGGTGAGGAGTTAACGAAGAAGCTAAATGAACTTGAAAAAACTGTATGCGATGTCGCAGGTGAGGAGTTCAATCTCAGCTCACCTAAACAGCTGCAGAGTATCTTATACGAAAAGCTGGAGCTTCCTATATTAAAGAAGACACCAACTGGGCAACCATCGACTGCTGAGCCAGTACTCCACGAGCTGGCAAAAGACTATGAGCTACCGCGGTTAGTCCTAGAACATCGCTCACTCAACAAATTGAAGTCTACCTATACTGATAAGCTTCCATTAGAGGTAAACGAGAATACAGGCCGTATACATTCCTCTTTTCAACAAGCCGTAACCGCTACTGGTCGACTTTCTTCCACTGACCCTAACCTGCAAAACATACCGATTAGGACAGCCGAGGGGCGGCGGGTAAGACGCGCGTTCGTCACAGACCCCGGGTATAAACTCATTGCAGCAGACTATTCTCAAGTAGAACTCAGAATCATGGCACATCTATCAAGGGATGAAGGCTTATTAACTGCATTCTCAAGTGGCGAAGATATTCATCGTGCAACGGCTGCGGACGTCTTCAACATTCCGGTTGAGCAAGTGAACCCGGAACAAAGGCGCAGTGCGAAAGCAATCAATTTTGGATTGATTTACGGTATGTCTGCATTCGGGCTTGCAAAACAATTGGATGTGAACTTAAGTGATGCCCGAGACTATGTGGATCGTTATTTCAAAAAATATCCCGGCGTGAGATCGTATATGGATGAGACGCAGGCATTAGCTGATGAGAAAGGCTATGTGGAAACCATTTTCGGCCGACGACTGTATTTACCAGATATCCACGCCGGTAACGCAATTATTAGGAAGGCAGCCCAGCGGACGGCGATAAATGCACCTATGCAAGGAAGTGCTGCAGACATCATAAAGCGGGCTATGATTGATATTAGTCACTGGCTCGCTTTGGGTGAGCTCGATGCGCGCATGCTCTTGCAGGTGCACGATGAGCTAGTATTTGAAGTATTAGAAGAAGATCTCGATCTCATCGTGGAAGGCGTAAAATTTCGCATGATAACCGCGGCATCTTTGGATGTGCCGCTTGTAGTTGATGTAGGCATCGGAGATAACTGGGATCAGGCACACTGAACCAAAGGGAGCAGTGTGTCACGCATCTTCTCTTCTGAACTACCCCAACCAGTCAGTCAAGACTTTTCTCGTTGAATCAATACCGACATGTCTTAACGCAGAAAATAGTTGCACGTTTACATTATCAAAATCAGCTAATTCTTTTTCAACTTTTAGGAGAGTATTCTGGGCAGCGCCTCGTTTCAATTTATCCGCCTTGGTTAAAAGCAGATGTAATGGGAGGCCAGACTGTTTGGACCATTCGACCATCATTCGGTCGAATTTCTTAAGTGGATGGCGGATGTCACTCAGTAGGATTAATCCCACCAATGCATCTCGCTGACGAAGGTATCGTTCCAGTTCAAACTGCCACTTGTCTTTTGTCTCCAATGGAACTTTTGCATAACCGTAGCCCGGTAAATCAATCAAATATTTCTTTTTTTCGATTAAGAAGAAATTAATTAACTGGGTTCGCCCAGGCGTCCTGCTGATGCGTGCTAGCCGGGGAACACCAGTAATACTATTGATAGCACTAGACTTGCCAGCATTGGACCGTCCGGCAAAAGCTACTTCGCCGGCAC